>Ga0153922_1000027_pt1 | contig 55512 bp, 53 predicted proteins | sample TSNJ006MetaG_FD_104723 | JGI IMG/M metagenome (GOLD analysis project Ga0153922, IMG submission 104723) | Attine ant fungus gardens microbial communities from New Jersey, USA - TSNJ006 MetaG | ecosystem: Host-associated > Fungi > Mycelium > Unclassified | place: USA: New Jersey, Brendon T. Byrne... | reverse complement strand
TTAGGCTAGGAGCTTGGGACTTTTGTCCCAAGCTCCTAGGGAACTGTCGGGAAATCTGCACAAGTTATTTCTCGACAGATCCCAAGTCATCGGATAAAAGCAAGATTGGATAATAAATCAACAAGGCAGGTTATTTTCAATTTGTTTTTTTTGATGTATGATTAGCTTAAAATCAAAGGAGGTAAGCATACATATGGTTACAGCGAATGAAAGAGAAATTATCCGTGAACTTGCAAAACAGGTAAGAGAACGTGCAGAAATGCCTATTATGGAAGAGCGCAGAGAAAAATGGTTTGCACATAATGATTTAAAATCTACAGAACCGGTAGTAGCAGTATTCCCAGAAGGATCCTGGCATGAAATCATCCCGGCGAACACACTGCAGTGTGAAAATGAAGAGGCTCGTGAAATGGAATGGTTGTTAAAGGCGCGATTATTCCGTGCTGATGTTATTCAGGATGATATTCCTACTGAAATCACCTGGGAAGTACAGAAAATCATTACTGATACAGGCTGGGATGCTTTGGATCCGAACCATCAGAATTCAGCATTTGGAAATGCCGCTTATAGAGATAATAACCTGGGTGGAGTTCCTTATGTGTGGAAAAAAGGTTTCTCATTTGAAGAAAAGGCAATGCATTTTGAGCCGGTAATTGATGAGCCGGAAGATTTGAAGCGATTAAAGAGTCCGGAAGTAATTTATCATGAGAAAGAAACGCTGGAAAAACTTAAAATTAATCAGGATGTTCTGGGCGATATTCTGCCGGTTGAATTGTGTGGACAGAAATTCCTGTATTTCGCAATGATGGAGACTTATTCTGATTTCCGTGGACTGGAACAGGTAATGTATGATGTGTATGACGAGCCGGAGATGCTGCATGAAGCAATGGCAATTATCGAAAAAGGATATCATGATTTACTGGATCAGTATGTGGATATGGATCTTCTGGAAATTAATAATCGCCAGGGATACAATGGCTCCGGTGGTATGAACTATACGCATGATCTGCCGAAAGAGCCAGGTGGAAGAAAGAATCTGAAGAACTTCTGGGGATTCACAGAATCACAAGAATTCACAATGGTTGGACCGGAGATGCACTATGAGTTTGTTATGCAGTATGAGCAGCGTGTTGCTGAGCGCTTTGGATTGACATCTTATGGTTGTTGTGAACCGATTGAAAATAAATTAAAATATGTAATGAACTTTAAGAATATGAGACGTATTTCAGTATCTCCGTGGGCTGATATTGAGAAATGTGCTGAACGTATTGGTCAGAAAGCAATTTACTCAAGAAAGATCAATCCGTCATACTATCTGAATAACTATACCAAGGACAATGAAGAATTTATGAAAGGTTACTTGAAAGAATCTTTGACGGTGGCTAAGAACAATTGTCTTGAGCTGATTTTAAAAGATACTCATACCTGTCAGAATGATCCTGCAAGATTCGGAGATTGGATGAGGTTGGTACGTAGGTGTATTGCTGAAACAAGATAATTCTCTGCGGGATAGTTTCAATTAGAGTTGAGATATTTCAATTTGTTGGGTGCCCGGACGCACCTGTCCTCGTACACAGCGGCTGGGTTTTGGCCGTATATAAGTTTTGTGTGGATATTCCATTGATAGTATTATTTTGGTTTTAGCCTATTTACCGCTTATCTATTATCGTATATAATAGATATAAAATAATTACTACTCTGGAGAGGATGAGTTTATGTATTACAGAGAACTAAAAGAGAAATTACAAAAAGCACTTAGTATCCTTGAAAATAAACGTTGGGCATCCAGGGAAGAGCTGGAAGGAACAGCCATTAATACGATTAAGGATTTTTTTAAAGAGGAGAATCTTCCGATGTTTACTGCGGATGCAAGGCAGATTTCTTTTGTGCTTACAGATTATCCAATGGAACCTAAAGGTCTTTTTACATATGGTTATAAGTTTAAGGCAGATAAGAGGAGGCCGGATGGGTTATCGGATTACTTGCTTAGTGTGAATTTGGAACCAATGGTTGATGCCAAGTTCTGTGATATGGATATTTTAGAGTTATTTGAATATATGAATCATTATGCGGCTGTTTTACACAATCAGAGGACTTTGATCGAGGAGAGGAATCTTTTGGTTAAAAAAATCGGAAATATTGAGGAGGAGCTTAAGATTATTGATGAGGTGCTTAAGAAGTATGTGTAGATGTTGGGGGCTGCACCTTTAGGAGCTTGGGACAAATCTGATAGCGATACTTTTGTCCCAAGCTCCTAGTGCAGCCTGTTGAAGAATGACATATTACTGCATGAGGCGGCGGAAGATTTTGGGGGTGCAGCCTACTTTATCGGTGAAGATATTGATGAAGCTGCCGCTGCTTCCATAGCCGACTTCGTAAGCTATGTCGGTGATAGTCTTACCAGTTCGGACGAGGAGGATTTTGGCCCGGTCAAGACGGGTGTTTAGAGCATAGTCCATAGGAGAATACCCGGTTTCTTTTTTAAAACGGTGAGAAAAATAATATACGCTTAGATTTGTTAAATCAGCCAGTTCTTTTAGTGTTATTTTTTTATTTACATTATCCCGTATATATCTGATCGCAATATTTACAGGACTTTCGGTATCGTCTTCGAAATCATCAGATTCATGGAGCAGTTGAAGCACCTTATATACACGCATTGAGGTATTAAACATGCTCTCGATCCCACCATTTTCATAAAAGTATACAGTATTATAGAGGAAATTCCCCAGGAGTACGTTGTTATGTGAGCGAATAAGCGGACCACGGGTTTCCAGTAGGTGGGTGCAGATTTCGTGGGTGTTGGAGCCATCAAAATGCATGTAAACGAATTCCAGTCCGTTTTCTGCATGGTAGTAATGAGGTTTTCGGCAGTCGATCAGCACGATGTCCCCTTTGGTGGCATCAAAGGTGCGTCCGTAGTGCTCCACATGCAAGGTTCCTTCCCGGATAAAAATGATCAGTGCCGGCGGATAGGAATCTCTTTTTTTGAAATATTTTGAATTGCAGTGATAGTGACCACACCATGTCATGTAAAAATAAAGTTCTTTTGCCAACTCCGGTGGGGAAAATGTAAAGCAGATGGATTGGTCTAAAATCCCGTTATCAACACTTTTCATAATAAGCTTTCGTTCCCTTCGCTTTGCGTAGGCACAAAACAGTCATGAAATTGATTGTTTGTACTTACGCTATTTTTTTATCTACTAACAATCTTTCGTGAAAATAAATAAAAATATGATGTCACTAATCGTATTTTAATACATTTCTACACAAAAAGCAATATTGATGAATGAATCAACAAGGTATCATATTTTGTTTCAATGGTCATTTGTGTAAAATTCAATACATCACACAGCAGGATATATAAGAAAAAAACAAAATCAATGAGTTTTTGTTCATTTGCGCACTTGTGCGTCAAATAGATAATCTGAAGGAACTGGGGGTGATGAATTGAAGTAGCTTAGGAAAAGCAGAACAAAATAAGAGGATAGTAAAAAATGAGTTATGTAACTCGGAAGTATTGAAAAAATCCAGGAGGAGAATTCGATGAAGAAAAGATTATTAACAAGTATCCTTGCAAGCGTATTCGTACTTAGCACTTTGGCAGGATGCGGAGGAACACAAAACGATACAACAAGCAGTGGAAATAATACAACGACAGAAACAGAAGCAGCAGATGATGCAGCAACAGATGATGCAGCAGCAGATGACAGTGCGGCATCCGGAGATATCGGAAGCATTACGATGATTCTTTCATTACGTACTGAGTTTTTAAGTACAATGGAATCCGGCTCTAAGAAAATAGCGGAAGAGATGGGAATTGACCTCATTACTGCAGATGCTCAGTCCGATACAAGTAAGATGATCCAGTTTATTGAGACCGCAAGAAATAATGGCCAGAAAGCAGTTATTGTCAACCTGATCGATCCGGAAACTGCTGAGCAGTGCGTGGAAGCGGCCGGCGATATGAAAGTAGTATTTGTTAACAACCCTCCGTCAGATACCGATGCGGTTCTGAACGAAAATGTTGTATATGTTGGTTCTGATGAACATTATTCCGGTAAATTCCAGGGTGAATGGCTGGCAGAGCACTTTAAAGCGGAAGGAAAAACGGATATCAAATACATCCTGGTAAGTGGTACATTTGGTAACGTTTCTACAACGCTTCGTACCGAGTCCGTAATACAAGCATTGGAAGATAACGGAATCAATGCTACGGAAGCAACGGCTCCCCTGGCTGGTGATTATGACCTGTCAACAGCACAGGATAAGATCACACCGCTGTTAAATACCATCGAGTACGATTGTATTATTGCGAACAACGATGCGATGGCTCTGGGAGTAATTGAAGCTTTAAAAGCAGAAGGAATTGATCCTGCAACCGTACCCGTAGTTGGTATCGATGCTACGGAAGATGGACGTGCGGCAATTAAAAATGGGGAAATGGGCATGACCGTATTCCAGGACGCATATGGACAAGGCCGCGGAGCTTTGGTGGCAGCTAAGAACCTGATTGAAGGAAATCCTCTTGATGAAGGAGCTGATTATGCAGTAGACGAAACCGGATACATCCTCTGGGTTCCGTTTGAGCCGGTAACCATTGATAACGTAGCTGATTACGACGACAAATAGAAGTTGATGACTTTTCATAGCAGCTACCGTAGGCGGAACACCTTTTTCCTTTTGTAATACTTCTGTTTTGAAAGCATTGAATAACACTCTTGATTATAGTATATTAGTAATATATGTAATTGGGGGTTTTCACGTGAACGGGAGAAAATCACAGGAGGAAATCATGACGAAAGTAGATTTGATTACAGGTTTTTTAGGTGCAGGCAAGACCACATTTATTAAGAAATATGCCGATTACTTTACCAGAAAGGGTGAAAAGATCAGCATCATTGAAAATGAATTTGGCGGTATCGCTTTAGATGCCGTAATGCTGAAAGACCAGGCTTGCGATGGCAGCCAGCTTTCAGGAGGATGTATGTGCTGTAAGGGAAAAGTGGAATTCGAGAATATGCTTCTTGATATGGCGGCAAAAGGATATGATCGAGTCATTGTCGAACCATCGGGCATTTACGATGTGGATGAGTTTTTTGAAATGCTGCTAGGTGAACCGCTGAAAAATAGTTGTGAGATTGGCTGTATATTGACCATTGCCGATGCACAATTTAACGATGCTCTGTCCGATCAGGCACAATACTTAATGTTTTCACAGCTGCTCAGTGCAGGAAAGGTAATCTTAAGTAAAGCCCAGATGCTGCCAGATGTGATGATTGAAGTTACGGTACGAAAACTGAATGGGATCCTGTGGAGTCATGGCAGCAGCAGACATCTTGAAGTTGGTAAAGATGTTATGGTGAAAGACTGGGATTCGTTTGATGATGAGGACTTTGCAGCCTTTGCTGAGAGTGGTTATCAGCTGGTGGATCATCAGCGGGCTTTTATGGAACATGCCGGTGCGTTTACAGCTCGGGTTATGACTGACTACTGTAAAGATAAGGAGCACCTGGAGAGTATCTTAATAAAGTTGTTTAAAAAAGGTAGTTGTGGTCAGGTGCTGCGAGTGAAAGGGCATATTTCCGATGTTAATGGTAACTGGTATGAGATCAATGCTTCTAAATCGGCGTGGCACATAGAGGAGGCTGATGTTAAGCGAGGGCTGTTCATTATTATCGGACAGGAATTTGATGAGCAGAAAGTAAGGGAGTGTTTTATTCCCCGGAGTCGGAAGAAAAAATAGAGACGTGTATTAGGCATCGACTTAAAAGAATAAGATGTGTGATGATAAATTATTAGGAGCAGATTCGCTGGCGAGTTAATATCGCAGTGGATTTGCTCCTGTTTTTTCAGGAATTTATTAAGTAATTTTGTAGAATGGCTTGCTGTGGAAAATAAGTGAAAAAAGCAGGGTTCCAAATCATTTTTGTGTTTGCTTGGTAGTATATGTTGTATTCTCCTAGAAAGCAGAAATAAATTTCAAAAATAATTGTGCAAAATCATCAAAGGCTATTTAAATTTTCAAATGTATAAATAAAAAATTCACAATCGCGACTTATACATATGTTCTGACGTTTTGTGTTGATAGCCTAAAATGTTTGTGTTAAGATGCAGTTATAAGAGCTGGATATTTACAAAATGAACGGAAAATCAAGTGAAAAGAGAAGGTAATCGGATGTACAAAAAGGCAAGCATTTAGTTTGGAATGAGGTGGTTGTTTTGAAGAAGATAGTAGATGATTTGAGGACGATTTATAAATGCTGCAGTTTATATTATGAGGATAATAAGAGCCAGCAGGAAGTTTGTGATTATCTGAAAATTTCCAGAGCTTCGGTTTCCAGGATGTTGCAGGCGGGAAAGAATCAGGGGATCGTAAAGATTGAAGTGGTCAATCCGATGAAATATTCCTATGGGAAATTGGAAAAGGAGATTGAGAAAAGGTTTGGGCTGAAAGAGATTATCGTAGTGAATAACAGTGTTCTTGACAGCCAGGGGGATCTGGTGACCTGTCTGAGTGAAGAAGCCAGTCTTTTTTTGAATCAGATATTTGAAGACGGTGATCGCATCGGTGTATCCATGGGTCATACTATGCATAATATTACAAAAGTAGAGAAGAATTTTGATAAGGAAAGGGATTTGCTGTTTGTGCCTTTAATGGGTGGTATCAGTCAAAGCAAAGTGCGGCGGGAAGATATACAATCGAATCAGATTGCAGCAAAATTCACGCAATTGTTTGGCGGCAGGTATCTGCAGTTTCTTTCGCCGGCGGTATTTTCCAACCATGAAGTTTTGGATGGATTTTTGCAAGAGACAGCCATTAATTACATCTTTGATTATTATCGGAAGCTGAATACAGTAGTGATGGGGATTGGTATTCCGGAACGGGAAAAGTCTACCCTGGTGTCTGCAGGTTATATCAATGAGGACTATATGGACCGAATGCTGGAGCAGGGATTGGCAGGAGATATTGCCCTTCACTTTTTTGATGAAGAAGGGAACCTGGAACCTTTTGAAGAATTTAATGACCGGGTTGCATCTATTTCAATGAAACAACTGAAAAAGATACATAACAGGATTGCTGTTGTCAGTGGGGCCGAAAAAGCCAATGCAGTGAAAGCTGCGATCAAAGGCGGTTTTGTAAATATTTTGATTACCGATGTAACATGTGCTGAAAGCCTTTTACAATAGGGAGGATACCATATGAGACAAGATGTATTAATGATTTGCTGCATTGCATTTGCTTTATTCCTGATGCAGTCAGTCGGTGGATATTTTCAGATTAAGGATTATCGAAAGGCTATCAGCCGGGTACATAAAAAAGGAAATGTTGGGATAGGTCAAAAAAAAGGACGCTTTTTTTCCGGCCATATCGCCATTATTGCCTGCAATAAAGATGGATTGATTACTGGTGGTGAGGTGTTGGACGGAATGACTTTTATATCAAAATTTCATCCAATTCCCAGTTTACTGGGGGAAGAGTGTATCGGAGCCAGTATCTATGATCGCCTGAGTGCATATCGTGGTCTGGAGAAAAAATATCAGAAGAAATATCAAGGGTATATCCGTGCCTTAGAGGCACTTGAGCTCAGATTAAAGAGCGATGTCCAAGTGGAAAATTGATATCAATTTAGTTATACAAGAATCCTATTGATGGGATTCACCACAAAGGTTTTGTGAAGCGCGCACAAAAAGTAAGGAGTATTACGTAATTCAACCTTCTGGTAACAAAGTTGTCAGGAGGTTACGAGGAAGTAGCGGAGCGGATTCCGGTTATCCGCGTTGACTATGTTCAAAATGTATATATGAAAGGAGTATTATATGGAAGTTATATCAAATATAGCAAATGGCTTTATGTCATTATTCCAAGCTGGTGGAGAGACCTTTTTATCATGGGTCACAGGCATTATTCCACTGATTGTTTGCTTGATGACAGCAGTAAACTCAGTAATTAAGCTGATTGGAGAAGAACGGGTTGAGAACTTTACGAAATCAATTACAAAATTTGCGGTTTTGCGTTATACCCTTGTACCAATCCTGGCAGTACTTTTTCTGGGTAATCCGATGTGTTATACCTTTGGGCGTTTTGTTCCGGAGAAGTTCAAACCTGCTTATTATGATTCATGTGTAAGTTTTCTGCACCCGGTAACAGGGTTATTCCCCCATGCCAATCCTGGAGAACTTTTTGTTTATATGGGAATTGCAGCCGGGGTTCAGCAGTTAAATCTGCCGCTTGGTAATCTGGCAGTGCGGTATTTTGTCGTAGGTGTGATTGTGATTCTGATACGCGGTCTATTGACGGAAAGGATCTATCTGCGAATGATCGCGAAGAAGGCAGATTAAAAAGGAGGTTGAAGCATGTATAAAGCAGTTACCATTAAGGCTGGAAGTTCAGGATGGGGTGGTCCTCTGACTTTCAAACCAGATGAAAAAAAGAATAAAGTATTAAGTGTAACCGGTGGTGGCATACATCCAATTGCACAGCAGATAGCAGATATGACCGGAGCCCAGGCAATTGATGGCTTTAAGGGCAGCCCGCCGGATGATGAGATCCTGGTTGCCGTTGTAGATTGCGGCGGAACAGCCAGATGTGGGGTTTATCCTAAGAAAAATATTCTAACGGTTAATCTGATGCCGGTTGGGCAGGCAGGACCGTTAGCACAATTTATCAAAGAAACGAACTATGTGTCAGACGTTAAAGAAAATTGTATTATTCTGGCTGATGGCGCACCTGATGCGGCCCAGGATACGGCTAAAACAGAGTCGGATGCTGAGCCAGGTGCACCGAAGACAAAAGATCAGGCACGCGTGGAATTGGCTAAGATGAATGCCGGTAAAAAGAAGGGGATCGTAACCATTATTGGCAGTGCGGTTGGTAAAGTGGTAGGAAAATTCTATCAGGCCGGCCGTGAGACAATTGATATGATTATCCGTAATGTCCTTCCATTCATGGCATTTACCAGTATGCTGCTTGGCATTATCAGCGCCAGCGGGTTGGGCAATGTGATTGCCAATACGATTTCGCCGCTTTGCAGCACCCTGCCGGGAATGTTGGTGATCTCTGTTGTGTGTGCCCTGCCGTTCCTGTCGCCTGTGCTTGGGCCCGGGGCTGTAATTGCACAGGTAGTAGGAACTCTTCTGGGGGCAGAAATTGGCATGGGTAATATTCCGGTACAGTACGCTCTGCCGGCATTGTTTGCAATCAATGCCCAGGTTGGCGGTGACTTTGTTCCGGTGGGATTAAGCCTTGGCGAAGCAGAGCCGGAAACAATTGAAATGGGTGTGCCGGCAGTGCTGTTTTCACGTATTATTACAGGACCACTGTCAGTATTGATCGCATATGTATTTAGCATTGGGATGTATTAAACATTTAGTAAATAAATTATAGACTCTTATTTATGATATCAATGCCTCCCATATATCGGAGGAAAGAAAGGAATAAGTTATGAAGTATAGTGTAACCATTACAGGAATTGGACCAGATGCGTTGTTTTTCTTAGAGGACCGCAGTTCAAATTTTCTGATTATTTTCAATGAGAGTGCTCCCCCGGAGCTGCAGGAAATATCTGTTCTGCACACGGAAACAGAGTTCCAGGGAAGTCTGGAGGTTGGTGATACCGTAACTATTTGCGGCAAGAACTTTAAGATATCTGCCATCGGAAGCGAAGCAGAGCATACACTGAAGACATTGGGGCATTGTACTTTGGGATTTAATGGCGGTGATGCACCGGAACGTCCCGGATATATTATGCTGGAAGGTGAAGCAATTTCCCCAGATGATATCGTAAGTGGAATGAAAATTGAAATTTATTAAGTGTAAGGTGAAGAGTAATATGTAAAGAAATAATTTCGTGAAGAGCAAAAAAACTGTAATACTATAGTGCAAAGCGCTATGGCAGCTAAGTTGTAGCTGCTTTGCACTTCTGCTGTGAAGTTCTAAAGATTAAAGTGATAAAGTATAAATGACAGTGAAAGGACTATCAGTGAAAATCGCGCAAAGCGTACTGAAATAGTGAGAAAAATGGAGTAAAGACTAGTTAATGCATTGGACGTGTAGACTGAAAAGGAGAATTGAAATATGTTGAATATGAATCAAAAACTACAAAAACGTGAGGATGAAGGAAAAATAATCAAAACAGGTATCGTCGGTGCCGGTCAGATGGGACGAGGTATGATTACCCAGATGGTGCTGATGCAAGGTATGATGCCGGCGATCGTGTCGGATATCCAGGTGGACAATGCGGTAAATGCGTTCCTATATGCAGGTGTTGACCGCACTGACATTGTTGTAGTAGATTCCATGGCAGAAGCAAATGAAGCAATTGAAAAGGGAAAATACGTAGCTGTGGAAGACGCAGCCATGATTGCTCAAGCAAATTGTGTTGACTGTGTAATCGATGCAACCGGTGTACCGGATGTGGGGGCAAAAGTTGCCACCGATGCGATGAGAAATAACAAGCACGTCGTGATGCTAAATGTAGAAACAGATGTAGTGATCGGTCCTTATCTGAAAAAAATGGCAGAAAAGCAAGGTGTAATTTACACCGGGTCGGCTGGTGATGAGCCTGGGGCGGTCATGGAACTGTATTGCTTTGCAAAAGCAATGGGATTGGATGTAAAAGTCATGGGTAAAGGCAAGAATAACAAGCTTGCCCGAGACTGTAATCCGGATACCGTGCTTGAAGAAGCGATCCGAAGAAAGATGAGTCCAAAGATGCTGTGCGCCTTCAAGGATGGTACGAAGACCATGGTAGAAATGACAGCGATGTCCAATGCAACCGGACTTATCCCGGATGTTATCGGCGGACATGGTATTGAATCAGATGTAAAGGGACTGAATGAGAAATTCAAACTGATCCAGGATGGTGGTATCCTGAACAAACATGGCGTAGTAGAGTTTGTTAATGGTATTGCTCCAGGTGTATTTGTAACTGTTTCCACTGATAATGATGAGATTGCCTATCAGATGCAGTACCACAGCATGGGCCCTGGTCCGTTGTGGACATTGTATCGTCCATATCATCTGTGTAATTTAGAGACGCCTCTTACTGTAGCAAAAGCGATCATTGATGGTGAAACTACGATTGTACCGATGGACGGGCTGATATCTGAGTGTGTCACTGTTGCCAAGAAGGATTTGAAAGCCGGCGAAACAATCGATGGAATTGGCGGATATACTACATATGGTTCAATTGCATCGCTGGCAGACTCCGACAGGAATAGATATGTACCATATGGGCTGGTTACGAACAAGGCAAAGATGAAAAAAGACGTTAAAAAGGGACAGCTGCTGGCTTTGGATGATCTGGAACTGGATAAATCCACCTTGATCTATCAACTGCGTAAAGAGCAGGATGCAATGTATGACAGAAATATTTTACTGTAATATGTTTTGGTAATCTCTTTGCAGAGGTTAAGATTGTTATGATAATATGTTGGCAGGCAGGACGCCACTGTGTACGAGGCGAGGTGCCGAGCTGTTTGCAAAACCAGAGCATTTCGCTGAAGATATTAACAGAAACAGAGCCCAAATCCCCGGACTATCCACATTCAATCCGTTTTCTGGTGAAAACGCATTTCAGGTGGATACAAAAACTCGCTTGGGAAGCAAGTTTTTGCCGGGGATTTGGACTCTGTTTCTGTTAATATCTTTAGCAGCTCATGCTATGGTTTTGCAAACAGCTCGGCACCTCGCCTCGTACACAGCGGCTGGGTTGGTGGTATGAACTCAAAAAAATTCATATATTTGAAAAAACATCCCCCCAGGTGGCTTGTACAAGAGAATCGGTGATGATAATCTATCAAAAGAACTTCATGGAAGGGCAAGGAAGGAGAACAATATGAAAAAGAAAATAATCAGTTTATTGTGTGTTTGCAGTTTGGCCGTTTCATTGCTAATGGGATGTGCAGATAGTGCAGGCAATACAGCAAATGAAGATCAGAACCAAAAATCTGACCAGGTGGGAAATGAAAATACAGCAGCAAATGCTGAAAAGGATAGTGTTGTGGTAACGATGCCGGTTACGTCAGAGCCAGAGGCGGGGTTTGATCCGGCTTATGGCTGGGGTGCCGGGGAGCATGTGCATGAACCGTTGATTCAAAGCACATTGGTAACGACTACGGAAGACTTAAAGATTGAAAATGACCTTGCGACCGATTATTCGGTCAGTGAAGACGGATTGACTTGGACGGTTATCATCCGTGATGATGTGAAGTTTACCGACGGGGAAAAACTGACCGCTAAGGATGTGGCTTTCACCTATAATAATTGTCGGGACAACAGTTCAGTGAATGATTTTTCTATGCTGAAGGAGGCTGTTGCCAAGGATGATACAACAGTGGAGTTTCAGTTGACAAAGCCATTTTCCATCTGGCCATATACCATGGCAATTGTGGGAATTGTTCCGGAACACGCCTATTCGGAAAATTATGGTCAGCAGCCGATTGGATCGGGCCGCTATATTATGAAACAATGGGACAAAGGGCAGCAGGTAATCTTCGAAGCTAATCCGGATTACTATGGGGAAGCACCAAAGATTAAGAAGGTAACAGTACTGTTTATGGAAGAGGATGCTTCGCTGGCAGCAGCTCAGGCCGGACAGGCAGATGTGTCGTATACGGCAGCCCTGTACTCAGACCTGAAGCTGGACGGATACAGTCTGACGAACTATGTCAGTGTCGATAACCGGGGAATTAATCTGCCGGCAGCAGCTGCCGATGAGAATGAGGATGGATTGACAATCGGAAATGATTTCACTTCGGATATACAGGTGAGAAAAGCAATTAACATCGGAATCGACCGGGAAGAGATGATTCAGAATGTGTTAAACGGATATGGAACCCCAGCCTATAGTGTATGTGATAAGCTTCCCTGGTATAATTCGGCTTCAGAGGCAGCGTATGATCAGGAGGAGGCAATTAAACTGTTGGAAGATGTCGGCTGGAAAGCGGGAGGTGATGGCATTCGTGAAAAAGACGGAGTTCGCGCGGCCTTTACTTTAATGTATCCAAGCAGCGATTCGGTGCGTCAGGCACTTGCTGAAGACGTGGTGAATCAATTGAAAGAATTGGGTATTGAGGTCAAGACCGAAGGGGTGGGCTGGGATACAGCCTATGATCGTGCTCAGTCAGAATCTTTAGTATGGGGCTGGGGTGCACATACGCCGATGGAGCTTTACAATATCTACCATACGGATAAGGATACTGGACTGGCAGAGTATTCTCCGTATACTAATGAAAGCGTAGATAAGTATATGGATGAAGCATTGGCAAGCAATGATCTGGAAGCAAGTTATGAGTTATGGCAAAAAGCACAGTGGGATGGAACTATTGGTGTAACCCAGGAGGGGGATATTCCCTGGATATGGCTTTGCAATATTGATCATCTGTATTTTGTTAAAGACGGACTTCAGATTGCAGAACAGAAAATACATCCTCATGGACATGGATGGTCGATTGTAAATAATGTTGATCAGTGGTCATGGGAATAAGAAGATAGAGGTAAGTTGTGGTTAAACAATATACGACAGCATTTGGGAAAAAGTTGATAAGAGTAATATTGTTAGTTATCGCCGTAAGTGTTGTAGCCTTTACTTTGATGACCTGTTCGCCAGTGGATCCGCTGCAGGCGAATGTTGGTCAGGCAGCACTTGGTTCGATGAGCCAGGAACAGATTGAAAAACTACAGGAGTACTGGGGGCAGGGACAGCCCCCTGTGGCCCGCTATTTGGCCTGGGCGAAGGATTTTATCCGTGGCGATATGGGAGTGTCGCTGCTATACCGGCAGAGTGTCAGTAGTGTGATTGCGGTGAAATTAGTGAATTCTTTATTTCTGATGATTACTGCCTGGCTGCTGTCAGGCTTGATCGGATTCTTCCTGGGATCAGTTGCTGGAATGAATCGAGGTAAGTTGATTGACAAGTGTATCAAAGGGTATTGCCTGGTGATATCCAGTACGCCAACATTCTGGCTGGCATTGCTGTTGTTGATGATCTTTGGCGTCTGGCTGAAGATACTGCCAATTGGTCTTAGTGTTCCGATTGGTGTGGAAGCCAGTGGGGTTACTTTCCTTGATCGGCTGCAGCACGCTATTCTGCCGGCGGCAACTTTAAGTATCTTAGGTGTATCGAATATAGCCCTTCATACAAGGGAAAAGATGATTGATATCTGTGAAAGTGACTATGTACTTTTTGCAAAAGCACGGGGAGAAGGTTCCTGGCAGATTTTCTGGCATCATGGATTCCGTAATGTACTGCTTCCGGCCATTACCCTCCAGTTCGCGGCAATAAGCGAAATATTTGGCGGTTCAGTGCTGGTGGAGCAGGTTTTTTCCTATCCGGGACTGGGGCAGGCAGCAGTCAGTGCCGGACTTGGCAGTGATATGCCGCTTTTGATGGCTATTACCATTATCAGTGCGTTGTTCGTCTTTGGCGGCAATCTGATTGCCAATATTCTGTATGGGATTGTGGATCCGCGCATTCGTAGGGGAGGTGTCAGATAATGCAGGGAACGATGACCGTGCCGATGAAAAGCAGATTTGCATGGAATCGGCGGAAAACGCTGTTAGTATGGCTGATTATTGCACTTACGTTTCTGCTTGTTGTTTGTATTGCCGGTATGTATTGTGGTGATGCAGCAAGAGCTACTGATTTTTCCCAGAAAAATATTGCTCCATGTCTGGCTCATCCATTTGGAACAGACTGGCTGGGACGGGATATGTTTGTCAGGACATTGCGGGGACTTGCGATTAGTATTTTGATCGGTGTTTCAGCGGCAACATTCAGCGCGCTGATGGCGTTCCTGCTTGGTGTGGCAGCAGCTACCCTGGGGAAAACAGTGGATAGCATTATTACCTGGGTGATTGATTTGATTATGGGGGTGCCCCATTTGCTGCTTTTGATTCTGATCTGCGTCGCTGTAGGGAAAGGTTTGAGGGGTGTGATTATCGGTGTGGCATTAACTCACTGGACCAGTCTGGCCCGTTTGATTCGCGGGGAAGTGCTGCAGCTGCGGGAAAGCCAGTATATTAAAATAGCAAGGAAGCTTGGAAAAAGTGAATGGCATATTGCATTTAAACATATGGTACCCCATTTGCTTCCGCAGTTCATTGTTGGTTTGATTTTATTATTTCCCCATGCAATTCTGCATGAATCCAGTATTACCTTCCTGGGATTTGGACTTTCCAGTGAACAGCCGGCAATTGGTGTGATCTTGTCGGAGTCAATGAAATACTTAATTACCGGAAACTGGTGGTTGGCACTATTTCCTGGAATCATGCTGGTACTGACAGTGGCATTCTTTTATATAGCAGGTGAAAACCTGCGAAAATTAATTGACCCATCCAGTGCACATGAGTAGAAGTGATGCCGTTACTATTCACGGGCACTATCCCGCGAGGTATTTTTGTGAGTGGAGCAAAGCGGAAGTCACAGAAAATCCGATGTCAGGAGGAAGAAGTTCGATGAGCAATAAACATAAGGAACAGACATATATGCAAGGTGAGGACGGTATCCACAAACATAGTCATGATGAAGATAGTGTTCATGAGCATAGCCACCAGCATGGATATGTCCACGATGAGCATAGGCATGGGGGAGATGGTCAGGCGGAGAATATACATCCTCATGAGCATGAACATGGGGGATATGAACATCAGCATCACGGACATTATCATAACCATCATAGCCATAAAAGAGGCGAAACAGTACTGGAAATTAAGAACATGAGTATTTCATTTACCCAATATAGCAAAGGATTTAACCAGATTCAACTGCCGGTGATCAAGGATCTGAATGTAGCCATCTGTGCCGGTGAGATGGTAGCGGTTGTAGGTTCGTCAGGTTCAGGAAAGAGCCTCCTTGCTCACGGGGTTATGGGAATTCTTCCATACAATGCAACGATGGGAGGAGAAATGTATTACTGTGGCGAGCCACTGACAGAAAAACGGATTGAAAAGCTTCGCGGAAATGAAATTGTTATGGTTCCTCAAAGCACCTCATATCTGGATCCGTTGATGAAAATAGGACCGCAGATAAAGAAGGGCCATAAAGACGATAAAACAGTAAAAAAACTCAGGACAATATTCAAGCGCTATTCCCTGGATGAAAGTGTGGAACAGCAGTATCCCTTTGAACTGTCCGGAGGAATGACAAGGCGGACCCTGATAGCCACAGCCATGATGGGAAATCCTAAGCTGGTAGTTGCGGATGAACCAACACCGGGACTGCATATGAATGTAGCGAAAAAGGCAATGGATCATTTTCGTGAACTGGCAGATATGGGAGCAGGTGTTCTGTTAATTACACATGATCTGGAGTTGGCACTTGAAGTAGCTGACCGGGTTGTAGTGTTTTATGCCGGCACAACCATAGAAGAAGCAAATGCAGAAGATTTTGCCCATCAGGAGAAGCTGCGCCACCCCTATACTAAAGCACTATGGCAGGCAATTCCCCAAAATGGATTTTCTTATATTGATGGGGTGCAGCCTTACGTGAAGGATATGCCCGAGGGCTGTCCTTTTGGGCCGCGATGTTCTCAATATACGAAGCGCTGCGGTGAGACGATTCCATATCAGCAATTACGCAATGGATATGTACGCTGCTGTCATGCACAATGAACCGGAGTGAAGAAAAAATGGATACGAGCAAAACATGTACAGGAAAGATTGACGAAAGTATATCGTTATTAGAGGCAAGGGATATTACCTTTCAATATAATAAGGATTCGAGAATGATCCTAAAGGATTTCAGCCTGACTGTAGGCAGCGATGAACGAGTAGGATTGGTAGCACCAAGTGGCTTTGGGAAAACTACTTTCTGCAAAATCCTGGCAGGATATGAAAGCCCGGATGCAGGAGCAGTACTGTTGGATGAAAAACCACTATTGTCATATAAAGGATATTGCCCGATCCAGATGATCTGGCAGCATCCGGAACAATCAGTGAATCCCCGGCTGCGCATGCGGGAGGTGCTTGCTGAGGGGGATGAAGTTGAACCCAGGATTATCGATGGTCTGGGGATTGAGGCTGATTGGCTGAATCGGTACCCGGCAGAGATTTCCGGCGGCGAGATGCAGCGCTTTTGCATTGCCCGGGCACTGGGAAAACGGACAAGGTTCTTGCTGGCGGACGAAATTAGTACGATGCTGGATTTGATCACCCAAAGTCAGATATGGCATTTTCTAATGGAAGAAGTGCACAGAAGAAAGATTGGCCTGCTGACAGTCAGCCATAATGATGAACTGTTGAAACAGGTTTGCACCAGAATTTACAATCTGGAAGCGAATGCAATCCAGGAATGAGCTATTAATTAACCAGGAGTTACAGTTCAGCCTTCGGCTGAACCGCAACAACCAGGATTCTTATTTTTAAGAGAAAGAGAGACTGCGGCATCAGTAAAGGTGCCGCAGCCTCTTAAAGTAAACATTTCGTTACTGTCTACATCCTGCTATCCCATTCCTTACAGATTACCTTCCCAAAATTCAGCATTGGGATCCAGCATCCATTCATGAGTTTCATCGTCGATACGAGTCTTGTCCCATGGATTGCCATCAAGATGACGAATTCCCCATGCATAGCATAGAGCATATCCTGGGCAGGCAACAACCGGGTGAGGCTGTTCGGTAATAACAGAAAGTCCATTGTGACCGATTTCCACTACTTTACCGTTACACCAGTTAGCACCATAACCTTGTGGTTTATCAAAACGGTAGAAATATACTTCTGGCTGCGGATGCCAGTGAGGTGGATAGCTTGACCAACGCCCAGGCAGGTTAACTACTTCCCCAAGGACCATGTTAGAGTATGGTGCATTGCCTAAATCAAAGCAGGTTCTAACATTTCTCCGGGTAGTATCCTGCAGTTCGTTCACACCCCTTTCCCATGTGTCGGTGTCTTCGGGCATGTACAGTTTTGCATCGAACTTCTTATCGTTCAAAGTCTTCTGAATATAGAATTCAGCATGACCAAGTGCTGTGATCGTACAGGTATCGCCTGCACAAAGGTGAAGACAGAATGGGTTATGATTGAATGGGTCCGGACGGTCCATTTCCACGGTTTTGCCGCTGAATTCAACCTTTGCCTTGCCATTGAATAAAATCCAGGCCATTTCTTTTTCTGTTTCAGCAAAGGTGTAAGTATCACCTTCTTCCATGATCAGAAGGGCAACATCCATCATTGCCTTAACCCCTTCGCCTTCTTCCAGACGAAGATATTCGTTGTACCCACGTACGGGTTCTTTAGAAATATACATGATTCTTCCTCCTTTTATTCCTATATTTTAGTATAGCAGATTTTTAGCAGATGGCAATAGCGTGCACGTGATTTTTTAACCCTCATTTCAATCAGATCAGAGAGTACAGGGGAAAGTATTAGTTGCGTCTTATTTTTCTAAAGCGTATAATGTTGATAAATGATGAAGTGCAAAAAACGGAGAATATTGGAGGGACAAAGGAATGAAAACGATACTGTTTTTTGGCGATTCTAATACATGGGGGTATCATCCCGTGACAGGCAGAAGGTATTCAACAGATGAGCGTTTTACCGGGGAGATTGAGCAATATGTTATCGGAGTGCAGGATCATTGAAGAGGGGTTAAAAGGGCGGACCACAGCAACCGATGATGAAATGGGTCCCCTTCGCAACGGAAGAAAAGCTTTGCCGATGGTGCTTTGTACCCATGATCCAATTGATTACTTGGTCATTATGTTGGGAACGAATGACGTGAAACGACGGTTTCAGTTGTCACCAGGTGAAATTGCAGAAGGCTTAGAGCGTCTGATACAAATTGTCAAGACTCCACATTTATGGGATGGGACAGCAGTTCCGGAGATATTGATTGTTTGTCCGGCTAATGTAAGTGTGGATTATGTAGGCAGTGCGATGGATAAATCGTTTGACCATACTTCGGTGGAAAAGGCAAAAGCACTGCATGGTGTCTATGAAGAGTTGGCAAAGCAGTATGGGTGTGCATATCTGAATGCTATGGAATATGCCCAAACTGGGGTTACCGATGGAGTTCACTTGGAAGCTGATGGTCATCAAAAATTGGCAGATGCCCTTTATCAAGAATTAAAGCGGAATATGATGTGATGATTATGTTTGTTACTGTTCGCATGTGGATTTTTAAAGGGCCTGCTATTGTAATGTGTGGGCTGACAGGATGCCGCTGTGTACCAGGAGAGGTGCTGTACTGGTACACAGCGGCTGGGTTTTGGTAGTTTGTAATTTAGTGAGAAGTGGCAAGAACCTTGACAAAGAACATTCCTTTATTGTGTCTGTAGTCAAGTGGATGTAAGAATATATCTACAAATTACTTCTTGCATTAGTTCTTCATTAATAGGAGTTTATACAATTGATGTTGATACTTGAACTCCATTAGAATCAATATTAAATAGCATCATGTCATCATCGGATGCTGGTTCAAACCCCATAATAACTCTATCATTATTGATATTGTTACGGACTTTAGTAACTTTGTTTATGATGTTGCTGCATTTATCCTTATCCAATTTTCCATCCTTTATTAACTCCTCTTCATTAAAGTTAAAGACAACATCCCCATACCTATCATCAAAAGATATTACAATCATCACATTTGATAAATCTAACCCAATTAATTTGAAAATCCTTTAGTATCCGTGGATAACTCAGCTAAAACTCTCTTGAAGATTCAGCATTTTTACTATGTTTTTTTCAACTTTGTAACAAATTTCCTGGAAAAAGATTGAAAAAGTTTCCTGGAAAAAGATTGAAAAAGTATTGACAAATAGTTAGAAATAGAGTATTTTATATGTAAGGGTAAACCTGTTGAAAAGCAGGGGCACAAAGCCAAGGGTCTAAGGTCGAAAGACTATGACAGCCGGTTGCCGCATAGTGTATGTGTATAGATGTAATATATCTGTAAATATGTCATTTGGCAATCGTTTATACCTTGTATAAGCGGTTTTTTATTTGCAGAAAAGACATTGAAAAAATACAATAATCTATTCGGTAGGAGGCATATTATGAACAACAGAAAGGGTTTCATAATCAAAAATTTTCTCTTCGCAATGTTGGCAGCATTTGTGATTACAGGTATTTGTGGTGTTTGTACTACCAACGTACAGGCAGCAACACTGGAAGCAAAAGCAGCTCAGACTTCTTCTCTGGAAGTACAGAAAAAAGTTTATAAGCTGGCAAAAGCAGTTAATAAAAAACCAGAAATCACCACAACTACAAAAACAAGCAAGAATGAAATCACTGAAAAAGGTGTAAAATTCCTTCAGAAAACAACAGTGATCACAACAACTACAACAAAATATGCAGGCTTGAAAAAAACTGTGATCAAAGAAGTAGAAACAAACGTACTTAAACAGAAAAAGTAATGTGATTCAAGGAAAACGGAGTGAGCAAAATGTTCACTCCGTTTTCCTGTGCAAAAAGTTTTAAAATGACTTCTATAGTTATATTTTGGAAACTAAAAAAATTACTCATTGTGAATTGAGTGACAGAATAGTATAATAAATATGATTGGATGGAGGGATTTTATGAAATGTAAAGCATTAAATGTAGTCATAATTGGCATATCATGCATCACTCTGCTGACAGGATGTACCTTATTTCCCTTACGGGATGAAGGCACCGATCCGGTTGAAGTTGAAGAAGAGCCCGACAGCGAAGTAATCAAAGGTTCCCAAGGTGTGATAAAACCGTCAGAGGTGGAAACTGATAAGAATGTGATGATTTGTGTTTCACCGGTTAACGTAAGGGATGCGGCAAGTTCTAATTCCAATATCATCGGTGAACTTGAGAAAGGTGATGAAGTAACTGTTTTGTCAAAAGACGGCGGTTGGTATGAGATTGAATACAAGGGCAAAAGCGCCTATGTATATGAAAGGTATCTGAGCGAAAAGCAAGGCAGCAGTTCATCAACGGGTATATACAAAGGGCAGGGCAACAGTAATGCAGGTTATGATGATGAGTATAATGGCAATGATACAGAGGAGAGCAATGATGCAGGAGAACGTAACAGCATAACTGAAGATAATAAAATTAAAATGTATCTTGATGAATAAGGAAGGGTAAGAGGATGAAAAAGAAAGTAGCGATCGTAACAGGAGCAAGCAGAGGAATTGGCAGAGCGATTGCCGTGAAATTGGGGTCTCAGGGAATGACGGTGATTGTGAATTATTATGGCTCTAAAGAAAAAGCTGAGGAAACAGTAGCATCTATATTGGGTGCTGGCGGACAGGCAGAAGCTTATCAGTGTGACGTAGCCAGCTATGAAGCTACAAAGAAAATGATTGCCTATGTACTGGAAAAATACGGACAGGTGGATGTTCTGGTAAATAATGCAGGTATTACCCGTGATCAGTTTATTGGGAAGATCAGTGAAGAAGATTATGATGTGGTTCTGAATACCAACTTGAAGAGTTGTTACAATATTATGCACCATCTGGCAGCCCATTTCATGGAACAAAAAGAGGGACGAGTTGTTAATATCACCTCAGATTCTGGTGTGACAGGCAATATTGCGCAGGCTAATTATGCTGCGGCGAAAGCGGGAATGATTGGGCTGACTAAAGCAATGGCCAGAGAGTGGGCTGCACGGGGTATTACTGTAAATGCCATTGCACCAGGGTTCATCAAAACCGATATGACCGATGTACTGTCAGACAAGATTAAGGAGAATGTAACAGCACGTATACCAATGAGATATTTTGGTGTGCCGGAAGATGTGGCAAATATGGCTGCATTTTTTGCGTCGGATGAAGCATCATACATAACCGGACAAATCGTCTGTGTAGATGGAGGTATGGCAATCTAACCTTCTAAGCAAGCCTCAAGGAGGTTATGAGTGAGTAAAGTTTTCATCCATAAATAATATCATATTTTAATTTTAGGAGGGCTTTATAATGGTAAGAAAAACAAGAGTTGAAGTAAGAGAAGGACTGCGAGGTGGAAAGGGAAGCGTGGAATTCCATCACATCATTTCGGAAGAAGAATTTAATGGCCATGGTACCATGTATGCTATGCTGCGGATAATGCCGCACAGCAGCATCGGACGTCATCAGCATGTGGGAAACACAGAGCCTTACTATATCCTAAACGGTCATGGAATCTTTGAAGATAACGATGGTACTAAAACAGAGGTGGGACCGGGTGATGTTTGTGTTATTCAGTTTAATGAATCCCATTCGCTTGACAATCCTCATAATGAGCCACTTGACCTGATGGCTCTGATATACAAAGAGTGATATTGGAAAGAAGCATTTAAATTAAAAAACCTAATTAGCTAATCGGGTTTTATTGACATAGTAAAATAAAAAGGAAATTAATAAAGGGGATGTGAAGTGGATAAGACGATGGATACCAGTGAAATTAGTCATCTGGACTATATTCTGAAAACAGCGCAAGACCAACTGGAAAAGTCAAAAGAGAGGATTAAGAACAAAGAACAGGAAATACTGGAAGCTAAGAGAGAACAAAGAGAAAATGCAGTTCATCAAGTAGGGAATCTATATTCAAAAGATGGATTTGAGGAATTGGTGGCACTAAGTCAATATGCTCAGCAGATATCCCTCCAATTGAATGATTATGAAATGGAAGAACAGAAATATGCCCGGCTTGAAAAAATAATCAAATCCCCATATTTTGCCAGAATTGATTTTGAATTTGAGGGTGATGAAAGTACTGAACAAATATATATCGGCCGCTTCACCTTAACTGCTGACCGGGCCTATGATATAAAAGTCTATGATTGGCGTTCCCCTGTTGCCAGTGTATTCTATCGCTTCGGCTTAGGTGCGGCTGAATTCCTGGCACCTGCTGGTATCATTCGTGGCGAAGTCAGTCTCAAACGTCAGTATGAAATCCAGAACGGCCAGATGGAATACTACTTTGATTCCGAAATGGAGATTATGGATGAATTTTTAAAACGCCTGCTGGCACAGAATGCATCTAAGTCTATGCGGGCAATCGTAGAAACCATTCAGAAAGATCAGGATGTGGTCATCAGAGATTTAACCAGTGACTTGATGATGGTGCAAGGTGTTGCCGGAAGCGGCAAAACATCCGTTGCCCTTCACCGTGCCGCCTTTCTGATGTATCAGGGTCTGTCAGGAAAACTGCTTGCTGACAACATCTTGATTATCTCCCCAAACAGTTTGTTCGAGCAGTATATTTCCAGGGTTCTGCCAGAGCTGGGAGAAGAAAATGTTGTTTCCTATATCTTCGAGGAGATAATTGACAACTGTATCCACCCAAGAAAACTGCAGTCTTATCGGGCATTTCTGGAACTGGCAGCGGAAAGTAATTATCAGGATGGAATTATGACAAAAAGCTTTGCATATAAGACCTCATCGGATTTTATAGAAATCATGAAGGAATTTGCCGGCTGTAACAGCAATGTAAAAAACGGCAGAGAACTTTACCTTCGTCTGCTAAATGATGAGCAGTATAATAGCAGCATTTTTGCATATAGCCGGGAAAATATGAGTACCCGAACTTTGTACTATGAAGATGCACTATGCATTTGTTATTTGCAGTTGCTGCAAAAAGGAGCAGGCGAGGAAACCCGAAATATCAAACACGTAATTATCGATGAAGTACAGGATTACACCCCACTTCATTTTGAAATATTAAAGATATTATATCCCCATGCAAGTTATACTACATTAGGAGATATCAATCAGTCGATCAGCCGAAAAGTAACCATGGATTTTTATGATCAGATCCAACAGATTTTAAACAAACCCAAATCGCTGCTGGTTAATATGAATAAAAGCTTTCGGTGTAGTAGACAAATTCTGGAATTTTCCTCTAAGTTTCTGGATAACCCTGCCGGTGTAGAAAGCTTTTGCAGAGATGGCGACGAACCGGAGGTTCACAATGCAGAAACAGAAGAAGAGCTGGATCAACTTATCTTAAAGGAAATTGAGACCTGCTTAAGCAAAGAATATGATTCTGTGGCACTGATCTGTGATGATCAAAAAGCGGCTGATAACCTTCAAAAGCGCCTGTCAAAGAAATCAGCCGGTAAAATAAAAATTACAGAGATTGAAGATAACAGTGAAAGCTCGTTGTCAAAAGTATTTACGATTCCTTTATATATGGCTAAGGGATTAGAGTTTGACAGTGTACTAATAGTCAATATTACAAACCGGCGACACCTTTATATAGCGTCAACCAGAGCACTGCATAGATTATCAGTCTTTCAGCTTGATTAGGCAGAAAATGAAGCAGCCTGATTCACCACCAAGGGTCGGAGTCAGGCTGCTTAAATATTACTAAACTACATTCTTTTTTTCGCAGATACGGAAAAAGATAAGAAGCGAAAAAGCTGACAATGCAAATACCAAATATAGGTGCTTTGCTTCGGCATTAGCCTTTTATATCAGCGAACCACAAGGAAAAACAGCCAAAAATTGGAGCAGGAAGGAGATTCTGAGAAGGAGATTGACAAAGACCTATCAAATAATGTATCATGAGGACGAAATAATAAGTAAAATTCTTAAGGAGGAGTTACTATGAGAAAGATGAAAAAATTTGTCAGCCTTGCATTAGTTGCTGTGCTGACAGTGTCATCCCTGACAGCGTGTGGAAATAACAGTTCCGTCGGAAAAGATGATGCAGCAGCAGAGAATGACACCGCAAAAGAAAGCGAATCCAAAGAAGGAAACAGTGGCGGCGGAGACACCTTCAAAATCGGTGGTATCGGGCCAACGACCGGTGGTGCAGCAGTATATGGTAAGGCGGTAGAGAATGGAGCTCAGATTGCGGCTGATGAAATCAATGCAGCAGGCGGAATCAATGGAGCTCAGATCGAGTTTAAATTCGAAGATGATGAGCATGATCCGGAGAAAGCGGTTAATGCTTATAATACCTTAAAAGACTGGGGTATGCAGACACTACTGGGAACAGTAACCAGCAGCCCATGTATTGCAGTTACAGATAAGACAGCTCAGGATAATGTCTTCCAGCTGACACCGTCAGGAACAGCTGTAAAGTGTGTACAGTATGAAAATGCATTCCGTGTATGCTTTTCAGATCCAAGCCAGGGTGTTGCTTCCGCTGATTATATCAGTGATAAAGGATTGGCAACCAAGATTGGTGTGATCTATGATAGTTCCGATCCATATTCTGCCGGTATTTACGAAGCATTTGCGGCAGAAGCAAACGAAAAAGGACTTGAAATCGTAGCGGCAGAAGCTTTTACTACTGATAATAATAAAGATTTCTCAGTACAGCTGCAGAAATCCAAAGATGCAGGTGCTGAATTAGTATTCCTGCCATTCTACTATCAGGAAGCAGCTTTGGTGCTGAAGCAGGCACAAGGTATGGACTTTGCGCCAATCTTCTTTAGTTGTGACGGAATGGATGGTATTCTGGATGTAGACGGATTTGATGCGGCTTTAGCAGATGGTGTTAAATTCCTTGCTCCATTCTCTGCCAGTGCAGAAGATGAAATGACACAGAACTTTGTAGAAGCTTATAAGGCAAAATGCAACGAAGTTCCGAACCAGTTTGCAGCTGATGCATATGATGGGATTTACATCATTAAAGCAGCTATTGAATATGCAGAAGTGACTCCGGATATGACTGCTTCTCAGATTTGTGATGCGTTAAAACCAGCAATGACAGAAATCACTATTGATGGTGTGACTGCAAAAGGTTTAACCTGGACAGCAGACGGTGAACCACAGAAAGAGCCAATGGTTCTCGAAATTAAAGATGGAGCATACCAAGTTTTACAGTAGTGAAAAGTTACAGTTCGGGCATGTGAATTTTCAAAAGTTTCGCTGTTGTAATATGTGGGCTGCCAGGACGCCGCTGTGGGCCAGGAGATGTGCTATGGTTTTGCAAACAACACAGCACATCTCCTGGCCCACAGCGGCTGGGTTTTGGTAGTTTGTAATTTAGTGAGATGATACCTCGATACAGGGACGATCCTGATATGAGAGAAGCACTCTTCGTAAATTACCTGAAGAACCAGCGGTCAAAGGGCATGGGATAACTTACGTAAATGGTGGATTCCGCCAGAGCGTTGCCGCGTTTACGTAAGTTATCCCATGCCCTTTGACCGCGTCCGTCATCCAAAACAAGATCGGGGCAGCTTTTTCTTGAAAACATATATGCACTAATGATATAATTAACTACTGTGTAAAATATACGTAAAAGGGGTGCACTATGAGCTTTTTGAATTATTTGATCAATGGAATAAGCCTGGGCAGTGTATATGCGATTATTGCGCTTGGATACACGATGGTTTATGGAATCGCCAAAATGTTGAACTTTGCCCACGGAGATGTCATTATGATCGGAGGTTATGTTTCACTTCTGGCCTCGTCTACAATGGGATTGTCTCCCCTATTATCAATTTTGATTACGGTGGTGGTCTGTACGGCATTGGGGGTTATCATTGAAAAAATCGCCTATCGTCCGTTGCGAAATGCATCATCATCCCTGGCAGTGTTGATTACCGCAATTGGTGTGAGCTACTTCCTTCAGAATGTTGCGCTGCTGATCTTTGGCGCAAATGCAAAATCTTATCATTCGATGGTGAGCGTACCGGCAATTAACATTGCCGGTAAAATGACGATAACTGGTGAAACGATTGTAACAGTAGTTTCCTGTATTATCATTATGGTAGTCCTGACCATGTTTATTAAGAAATCAAAATCAGGACAAGCGATGCTGGCGGTATCTGAAGATAAAGGTGCAGCACAACTGATGGGAATTAATGTTAATAAAACAATTTCACTCACATTTGCAATTGGATCGGGCCTGGCAGCATTGGCAGGGATATTACTTTGCTCGGCTTACCCGTCGCTGACACCATATACAGGAGCAATGCCTGGTATTAAAGCATTTGTAGCTGCCGTGTTCGGTGGTATCGGCTCGATTCCAGGTGCGTTTATAGGTGGTATTTTACTGGGTGTGATTGAAATCCTGGGCAAAGCCTATATTTCATCCCAGCTGGCAGATGCAATTGTATTTGCCGTTTTGATCGTGGTGCTGCTTGTGAAGCCTACCGGAATTCTCGGTAAGAACATTCAAGAGAAAGTATAGGTACCGACATGTTAAAGAAGATAGATAAAAGAACAAAGAACAATTTTATCACATATGCGATGATCATCATTGTATTTATGGTAGTACAGATATTGCTGGCATCCCAAAGTGTGTCCAGTTTGATGCAGGGATTATTGGTTCCCCTTTGTGTATATGTTATTTTAGCAGTGTCCCTTAACTTTACAGTTGGTATTTTGGGAGAATTAAGTCTGGGTCATGCCGGATTTATGTGCGTAGGAGCTTTTTCCAGTGCGTTTTTTTCAATGTGTACGAAGGATGTTATCACATTGGGCGGCCTGCGGTTTTTCCTGGCGCTTATAGTTGGGGCGTTATCTGCCGCTTTATTTGGTGTTTTGATTGGAATACCGGTACTGCGCTTAAAAGGCGATTACCTGGCGATTGTAACATTGGCTTTTGGTGAAATTATTAAGAATATTGTCAATACCCTTTTCATCGGAAAAGACAGTGCCGGATTTCATTTCTCGCTGAAGGATTCGATTTCGATGAATATGGAGCCGGGTGGAGAGGTGTTAGTCAACGGTCCACAGGGAATTACCGGAACCCCTCAGAATTCTACTTTTACAATTGGTGTAATCCTGGTGTTGATTACTGTATTTATTATTTTGAACATGATTCATTCACGGGATGGACGGGCGATCATGGCTATTCGTGATAATCGGATCGCAGCTGAATCTGTAGGAATTGATATTACAAAATATAAATTAATGGCATTTTCCATATCAGCGGGACTAGCTGGCGCAGCAGGTGTACTGTATGCTCACAATTTAACCACTTTAAATGCTTCGCCGAAGAATTTTGGATATAATATGTCTATTATGATTCTGGTGTTCGTAGTACTTGGAGGAATTGGAAATATTCGCGGTTCGGTTATTGCGGCAGTTATACTGACGCTGCTGCCGGAACTTTTGCGCGGGCTTTCCGATTACCGAATGCTGGTATATTCAATTGTTTTGATTGTCATGATGCTCTTTAACTGGGCGCCAAAAGTACGGGAATGGCGGGAGAGACATATGCCTAAGAACCTGCTTAAGCGGAAACAGACAGCAAGGGGGGACAAGTAATTATGGCATTATTAGATGTAAAGAATTTAGGAATCTCTTTTGGTGGCCTGCAGGCGGTGAATGCTTTTGACATTCAGATTGAAAAAGGTGAACTGTACGGTTTGATAGGCCCTAATGGCGCTGGAAAAACGACAGTGTTTAACCTGCTTACAGGAGTTTATAAACCAAATGAAGGGATTGTTAAATTAGATGGCAGTGACATAACCGGTAAAAGTACCATTGATATTAGTAAGGCAGGAGCGGCAAGAACGTTTCAGAATATCCGTTTATTTAAAGAACTGTCTGTTCGGGATAATGTCAAAGTGGGACTGCACAACCAGTATCACTATAATACTGTAGAAGGAATCTTTAGACTTCCACGTTATCGTAAGGTAGAAAAAGCGATAAATGAGCGGGCAATGGAGATACTAAAGGTGTTCGAATTGGAAGGAACGGCGTCTGTTCTGGCAGCTAACCTGCCTTACGGAAAGCAACGCAAGCTGGAAATCGCCAGAGCGTTGGCGACAAGCCCGAAGCTGTTACTTTTAGATGAGCCGGCAGCGGGAATGAACCCTAATGAAACAAAAGAGCTTATGGATATGATACAGTTTGTCCGTGATAAATTCGATATGACCGTTTTGCTGATCGAGCATGATATGAAGCTGGTTTCGGGAATTTGCGAAAAGCTTACGGTGCTGAACTTCGGTGAAGTTCTGGCACAGGGGGTGACCAGTGAGGTGTTGAACAATCCGCAGGTAATTACGGCATATTTAGGAGAATAGGAGGACAAACTATGGCTATGCTTGAGATAAAAGACTTGGCAGTATACTATGGCGTAATTCAGGCAATAAAAGGTGTTTCTTTTGAAGTTAATGAAGGGGAAGTCATCGCTTTGATCGGGGCCAACGGAGCCGGAAAGACAACCATTCTTCATACGGTTACCGGACTTCTGTCACCGAAAAACGGTGCGGTTATGTTTGAAGGTAAAGACATAACAAAAGTACCGGCACATAAAATTGTATCACTGGGAATGGCTCATGTCCCGGAAGGGCGTCGGGTATTTGCTCAGTTAACAGTGTATGAAAATCTGAAGTTGGGCGCATTTACCAGAAAAGACAGTAAAGAATTTGAAGATACACTTAAATCCATTTATAAACGTTTCCCACGCTTGGAAGAGCGGAAGAACCAGTTGGCTGGTACCCTTTCCGGTGGGGAGCAGCAGATGCTGGCGATGGGCAGGGCTTTGATGTCCCATCCGAAGATTATTGTGATGGATGAACCGTCGATGGGACTTTCACCTATTATGGTTAATGAAATTTTTAGCATCATCCAGGAAGTCAGTTCGTCGGGAACGACTGTTCTGCTGGTTGAGCAGAATGCCAAAAAAGCGCTTTCGATAGCTGATCGGGCATATGTACTGGAGACCGGAAACATTGTCCTTAGCGGAGCAGCACAGGAACTGTTAAATGATGATGCTATTAAGAAAGCGTATCTGGGAGAGTAGGAGGTGCAGGAGTGGACAATATTGTAATCACGATTGCAAGGCAATATGGAAGCGGCGGTAAGACAATCGGTGAAATGCTTGCAAAAGATTTGGGAATATCCTGCTATAATCGGGAAATCCTAAAGATGGCATCAGAAGATAGCGGCATATCGGAACAACTGTTTGGTCAGGTGGATGAAAAGCTAAATGCAGGCATTCTCCAGAAACTGATGAAAAGAGTATACAGCGGCGATTTGATCACACCGGAAAGTGATGACTTTGCATCCAAGGATAATCTATTCAATTATCAGGCGAAGATCATCAAGCAGCTGGCAAGACAGGAGTCTTGTGTTATCGTTGGCAGATGTGCAGATTTTGTCTTACGAAATTTTGATAATGTTGCAAGTGTTTTTGTTCATGCTGACGAGGAGTTTTGTATGGCCAGGGCAATGGAGCGAAACAGCATGACGCCAAAAGAGATGGAGCGTTTCATCGCCAAAACCGACAAATATCGTGGCGATTTTTACAAGCATTATACGGGACGAGATTGGGTTGATGCCCGAAATTATGATTTGTGTCTAAATAGTGGAAAACTGGGATTTGAAAAGTGTGTTGAAGAGATAAAAAGCTATCTGACTATACGTTTTCAATAACAGCATCAGGACAGGATGGAGATACACCAAGATGGATAGATTATATATTGTGATTCCGGCATACAATGAATCGGAGAACATTACCGAAGTGATCCGGTCGTGGCATAACATTGTCAGCAGCGTGAATGCTGACAGTCGGCTTGTGGTTATTGATGATGGAAGTAAAGATAATACTTATGAGATAATGACAGAGCTAAAGGCGGAGTGTCCTCAATTGATTCCCTTGGTGAAAGCAAACCAGGGACATGGAGCTACTGTTCTTTATGGCTATCGCTATGCGATCAAAGCAGGAGCAGATTATGTCTTTCAGACCGACTCAGATGGTCAGACGGTTCCGGAAGAGTTCTGGCAGCTTTGGGATCAGCGGGAAAAGGCTGGTTTACTTGCGGGGCATCGCCATCGGAGAGAAGATGGATGGCAGCGCTTTATTGTAACAAAGGTTTTGCAGTTTATAGTATTTTGTTGTTTTCGGGTTTGGATCACTGATGCTAATGTGCCGTTTCGTCTGATGAGAGCTGATGAATTAAAGCAGATAATGAAGCAGATTCCTCCGAATTATCATTTGGCCAATGTTATGGTAAGTGTCTTATACAAAAAACAAAAAAAGCATGTGCAGTTCTTTCCTATTACATTCCACCAACGCCAAGGTGGAGAGAATTCAATAAACATGAAGAAGATCATGGTTATTGGAAGAAAATCTATTTCTGAATTTTTGAGACTGAAAAAGAAGTGCTAGTGTAGCCAACATATAGTTAATTAATGTTGGTTACACTAGTATAGCATTGCACAAGGAGGGAGGGCGCATGCTGACATTTTTAATCTGGTGGATATTTTTACTGGTGCTGGGAATAGGTTTTTTGCCCCTCACATCGTTGCTGTTTCATAATTATAATGACCGGGGATGGCTTTATTCAAAAGTTATTGCCCTTGCAATCAGTGGCTTTATTACCTGGGTACTGGTCTGCATAGGAATTGTACCATTTACAGCGGTAACGTGTATAATTGTTACAGTGGTATGCATCTTTTTGAATGTGGTCCTGCAGCGTTTTTTGCTGAAAAAAGGGATTGATCATTTGATTTTCCAGAAACAGCAATGGAAGCTTATTATAGCAGAAGAAGTTATATTTTTTGTAGTGTTCCTGTTATGGACATACCTTGCCGGATTTCACCCGGCGGCATACGGAACCGAGAAATTTATGGACTATGGCTTTATGGCATCAATGATGCGCAGTAAAACTCTCCCGGCAGAGGATTTGTGGTATGCCGGAAGTAAAATGAATTATTACTATGGTGGTCAGTATTATGCGGTATTTTTTACTAAGCTGACCGGTACAGGGGTTATGGAAACTTATAATGTAATGCGTACACTGGTGGCTGCTTTTGCATTTTCTCTTCCGTTCTCGCTGGTATATCAGCTCTGGACGGACCGTATGAAAATGGTGAGAAAAGGGAAACCTGTTTTTGCAGTGCTGGCCGGGCTGTTATCCGGTGCAGCAGTATCTTTATGCGGAAATATGCATTATGTGATTATTGGGAAACTGTATCCTTTGGCACAACAGATGTCTTTGGTACCTAAGAGTGATCATACATACTGGTTTCCCAATTCGACTCGATATCTGGGGCATTATCCGGAACTGTCGGATCGGACCATCCATGAATTTCCCTGCTATTCCTTTGTACTGGGAGATTTGCATGCGCATGTTGTTAACATCATGTATGTGCTGACAGTGGTGGGAATCCTTTATGCCTGGATAAAAACAGATAAGCAGCAAAGGGCTAATGATTTATGGAAAGATATCCTACGTGAAGCTTTAAGCCCCTATGCATTGATCTTGGGGTTTTTCATCGGTATTTTCCAGTGGACAAACTTCTGGGATTTCTTGATATATTTCGTAATTACGTGCGCTGCTGTACTATATCGGATGATTCTGAAATATCGGCAAAAATGGCTGCTTATCATCGGAAGATCAGTTTTGCAATGTGCTGTAATTGGTATTATAGCGGTAATAGCAGCGCTTCCGTTCACCTTACAATTTGATTCTATGGTTAATGGAGTGGCACTTGCACAGAATCACAGTATATTATATCAATGGCTGGTATTATGGGGTCTCCCTTTTACGCTGTGTATTGTGTTTATCGTTTGGCTGGTGATGTACTTTATTCGCAACACTGGTAAAAAAATTGATAAATGTAATGTTTTTCAATACATTGACCGATATGACATGTTTGTGATGATTTTAAGCCTTTGTGCGATGGGATTGGTGGTTCTGACTGAGGTGGTCTATGTAAAAGATATTTATGAGGCGACTTCTGCCCGGGCCAATACTATGTTTAAGTTAACTTATGAAGCATTTATAATATTTGGAATTTGTATGCCTTATATCCTGTTTCGTTTTCTTTCAACGGAAACGACGAAAAAGCTCCGAAAGCTTGGTGTTGCAGGTATTATCTGTCTGGTGGCAACACTTGGATATTTTGGGACATCGATAAAAGCGTGGTTTCCTGAGTTCTGGGATGTAAAGAAGTATCAGGGCGTTGATGCAACAGCTTTTTTGGAAGAAGAGTTCAGCGAGGATGCGGCCGCGATTCGCTGGCTAAATGAAAATATCAGTGGCATGCCAGTAGTATTGGAAGCAAATGGTGACAGCTATACCGATAACGAACGAGTTTCCGCTATGACTGGACTTCCAACTGTATTAGGTTGGTATGTACATGAATGGCTCTGGCGTAATGATACAGAGCAGCTGAATATTCGCTCTGCAGATATTGAGAAGATCTACACATCCGAAAACCCGGATGAGGTCCGTACTCTTTTAGAGCAGTACCGGGTGGCGTACATTTTTGTGGGCAGCCAGGAGCGTGAAAAGTATGAGACACTAAATGACGAAGTGGTCCGCAGTATGGGAGAAATTGCTTTTGAAAGTAATGGCGCTTATATTGTTGAAATTTCTAAGTAACAGTATTATAATTCATGTAGCAACAAATTAACATCGATACGAGGGAAAGTTATGTTAAAGGGAAAAACGATTATCTTAGGCGTAACGGGTAGTATTGCTGCATATAAGATTGCTGCTTTGGCCAGTATGCTGGTTAAGGAGCATGCAGATGTCCATGTGATCATGACTGAAAACGCAGCTAACTTTATACATCCGATTACATTTGAGACATTAACGAATAACAAATGCCTGACTGATACGTTTGATCGTAATTTTGAATATAATGTGGAACATGTTGCATTGGCAAAAAAAGCAGATCTGGTGCTTATCGCACCAGCAAGTGCCAATATAATCGGCAAGATGGCTCATGGCATTGCGGATGATATGCTGACCACAACAGTGTTGGCATGTACCTGCAAGAAAATGATAGCGCCGGCCATGAATACCCGTATGTTTGAAAATGCAATTGTGCAGGATAATATCACAACCCTGGCACAATATGGTTTTGAAATTATATCGCCGACTGACGGCAGGCTTGCCTGCGGCGATACCGGCTCAGGCAAGATGGTTGAGCCCAAGATGATGCTGGAATACATTATTAGGGAAATTGCCTTTGTAAAGGATATGGTCGGTCAACATGTTTTGATAACCGCCGGTCCTACCCAGGAGGCAATTGATCCGGTTCGTTATATTACGAATCATTCGTCGGGAAAGATGGGTTATGCATTGGCAAAGATGAGTATGCTGCGGGGAGCGAAAGTCACTCTGGTATCAGGACCATCAACAGTTGTACCGCCGCTGTTTGTGGATATTATTAACATAACGAGTGCAAAAGAAATGTATGATACCGTTACCGCCCATGCGCAGAATGCAGATATTATCATCAAGGCAGCAGCAGTCGCAGACTATCGACCAAAGCATACCAGTGATGAAAAAATTAAGAAGTCAGAAGGTGCCATGTCTATTGAGATGGAGAAAACGGATGATATTTTAAAATATCTGGGTGAGCATAAGCGTCCTCACCAATTTTTATGTGGATTTTCGATGGAGACCCAGAACATGGTAAGTAATTCAAGGGAAAAGCTTGTTAAAAAGCATCTGGATATGATTGTGGCAAACAATTTGAAAGAGGCTGGAGCTGGATTTCAGGCAGATACCAATGTGGTAACCTTGATTACCGAACAGGAAGAAATTGCGCTTTCACTCATGAGCAAAGAGGATACAGCAATGAAAATCCTGGATAAAATAGTAACTGAAACCCATTAACTTCCGAAACCAAAAAGGTTTGGACAGTTACAGTTCACTCGCGGAGTAGTCGCCGTGTGAACTGTAACTTCGGACATCCCTGTCGGTAAAGACCCGGCAGGCATTGTATTGCATCTTACATAAAAGAGCAGTAACAAGGAGAAAATCATGAAAAACAACACAAGCAATGTAAACACCACCTCGCAAACGAAGGCGCTGGCACAGACTGCACTTTTCACGGCGCTGATTATCCTGATGGCATTTACGCCATTTCTGGGATACATCCCCCTTGGTTTTACCAGAGCAACAATCATTCACATACCTGTGATCATCGGTGCATTGATGCTTGGACCGAAGAGAGGAGCTGTATTAGGAGCGGTATTCGGATTGACAAGCTTGATCAATAATACGATGAATCCAACAGTTACTTCTTTTGTATTCACGCCATTTTATTCTTTGGGGGAATACAGCGGCGGAATTCAGAGTCTGATTATCTGTTTTGTTCCGCGGATATTAATTGGCGTGGTTCCATACTATGTGTATCAGTGGATGGTGAAGATTTTCCAGAAGCAGAAGGGAAAACCATTTGCACCGGGTCTGGCTGCAGCTGGTTTGGCAGGTTCACTGACCAATACATTATTGGTTATGAATATGATCTATCTTTTCTTTGGCAGCAGTTATGCTCAGGCCAGAGGGGTTGCTGAAAACGCAATTTATTCGATGATTCTGGGGGTAATTACCCTTAATGGTATCCCTGAAGCTATTGTGGCGGCAATTATTGTGACGCTGGTGGGTAAAGTGCTTATGAGTAAAAACGTGAGAACAAATTTAGGAGTGTAGGGGGAAAAATATTTTTTTATCTGCCTATATGTACCACAGATGGAGGAAAAGATGATTTTAGCAATTGATATCGGTAACACCAATATTGTCATCGGATGTATTGATCAAGATAAGATTTTTTTTATTGAGCGAGTAGCGACGGTCAGAACGAAAACTGAGTTGGAATATGCCATTGACCTTAAAATAGTACTGGATTTATACGACATTGATCCGACAACTATTAGCGGCGGGATTATTGCATCTGTTGTACCTCAGATTACAAATATCGTACGAATTGCAGCAGAAAAGATATTACGTAAAAAAGTACAGATAGTTGGTCCCGGGTTAAAAACCGGGTTGAATATCCTGATGGACAATCCGGCCCAGTTGGGAAGTGATCTGGTTGCCGGGGCTATAGCTGGTATTGCAGAATATAAAGTACCTTTGGTAATTATCGATATGGGAACGGCGACGACAATCTGTGTTATCGACGATAAGAAAAACTACATTGGCGGCATGATCGTACCCGGGATGCAGGTTGCTTTAGATTCACTGACAACCCATGCTGCGCAGCTAAGAGGAATCAGTCTGGAAGCACCGAAGAAGCTGATCGGTAAAAACACTATCGATTGTACTCGCAGTGGAGTCATCTACAGCAATGCGGCAATTCTGGATGGGATGATCAAACGCATTGAAGAGGAACTTGGCCAGAAGGTAACTGCAGTAGCGACGGGAGGATTAGCAAAAGTTATTGTTCCATACTGTAAAGAAGAGATTATTCTGGATGAAGATTTGCTGATGAAAGGGCTTTGGATCATTTACAAAAAGAATAGATGATACAAAATATTTTCTTATATTTGTATGTGTACTTCTTGCAATTGCCATGATATAATTGACTGAAAAGGGAACGGATTTATGGGATTGATGATGTAGTGAGCAACAAAAATGAGTGTATTGCCTTAGATTTTAGGGAGTGCACTCATTTTTGCCGAGCAGTGTATTCTTCATCACCTCATGGGACATCGAAGACTGAGTGGTAACTGCAGACCTGCACAAAATATTTCGGGAGATTGACAACCATCTGGCATCAGGGTAAAATTCAGATAGTGAAGAAGCTATAATAGCATTTACAAAGGAGAACCAATGAAACTAATTGAGGGGACAATACATAGGACGTATAAGGTAAAGAGTAAAGATCTGCCGCTTAAAATTGATCGTCGCCTGGAAGCTTTAGGTATGACAGCAGGAACCAGTGTGGACGTTCTGCATAAGAAAAAGCATGGGGCCATGGTGGTAAAGGTACGTGGGGCCAGATTTGCCGTGGGGCAACACATTTTGGAGCATATCCAAGTGGAGGAGGAAGAAAGTCATGAATGACAAGATTCGTGTTGGCTTTATAGGGAACCCCAACTGTGGTAAAACAACTCTTTTTAATGTATTTACCGGAGCAAATCTAAAGGTAGCCAATTGGCCCGGAGTTACAGTGGAAAAAGTAGAAGGCAGCATGAGATTTCAGAACTACGAAATTCAGCTGATAGATCTTCCGGGGACCTATAGCCTGACATCTTATACGATGGAAGAAGTAGTGGCAAGGCAGTGTGTGCTGAGTGACGAAATTGATGTAATTATCGATGTAGTGGATGCATCATCTCTGGAACGCAATCTTTATCTGACACTGCAGTTGATCGAACTGGGAAAGCCAGTGGTAATGGCACTTAACATGATGGATATCGTAGAGAAAAGAGGAATGGAAATCGACTTGCACCGGCTTCCGGAAATGCTTGGGATCCCAGTCATCCCGGTTAGTGCACGTAAGAAAAAAGGTCTGGACATCTTGATGCATGCAGTCGTGCATCATAAGGACTTCAATGAAGAGCATCCGCTTATTCATCATCATGCTTCGCAGACTCGTCATCAGCATGATCATCATCGAGAATTTGTTATGGTGTACAGTGATTGGATTGAAGATAAAATTGATATTCTTAAAGAGACATTGAAGGCAACTTATCCGGATATGCCTAAGTATCGTTGGCACGCCATTAAGTTTTTGGAAGACGATGAGGAGATCAAAAAGCAGTATCCTTTAGTGATGCCGGAAGTGCTGGATGGCAATTATGAATCAGAAATAATTAATGAAAAGTATGATTTTATTGAGGAAATTGTCGGTGAAGTACTGGTTAATAAAAGTAAAAAAGAAGAGCGCACAGATCGTGTAGACGGGTGGTTGATCCATCCGATTTGGGGTCTGCCTATATTTTTGGGGATTATGGCAGTGGTGTTTGTACTGACATTTACCCTGGGAGATTGGCTGGGAGATTATCTGGGAATCTTGATGGAATGGCTTGGTGAATCAATCAGACAACTTATGGTAAACATCGGGGCCCAAAAATGGATTGTGTCTCTTGTAGCAGATGGTATTATCGCAGGTGTAGGAGGAATCCTGACATTCCTGCCAAACATCTTTATCTTGTTCTTAGCCTTAGCGTTTTTAGAGGATAGTGGCTATATGGCCAGAGCGGCCTATGTAATGGATAGTCTGATGGGCAGGATTGGACTTTCCGGCCGGGCATTTATCCCAATGATTTTGGGATTTGGCTGTACGGTCCCAGCTGTGATGGCATCAAGGACGCTGGAAAATAAAAGTGACCGTTTAAAGGTCATGTTGGTAACGCCATTTATATCATGCAGCGCCAGACTTCCAATTTATCTGCTGTTTTCTCATATGTTTTTTGGCAAGTATGCGATGATTGCGGCGTATTCCATGTATGTATTGGGAATGATAGTGGCGATTGTGGCAGCCATGGTACTGCATATTGTTGACCGTAAAAAAGCAGAACTAAATCTTCTGCTGGAATTGCCGGAATATAAAGTTCCCAGTGCCAGAACAGTAGCAATCTATGTGTGGGAAAAAGTAAAAGATTATTTAACCAAAGCAGGGACGATCATCTTTATTGCGTCCGTTATCATGTGGTTTTTATTGAACTTTGGAATTCACGGATATGTTACGGATATTACCGAAAGTTTTGGTTCCGTGATCGGAAAAGTAGCAGTACCGATTTTTAAGCCGGTCGGACTTGGTTATTGGCAGATAGTAGTCGCCTTAATTGCTGGTATTTCAGCGAAGGAAGTTGTGGTCTCCAGCTGTTCTGTTCTTTTCAGCATCAGTGGGATTAATACAACTGCCGGAATGGCGACGTTAGCCGATTTATTGGGCAGTCAGGGATTTACGATGCTTAATGCTTACTGCATGATGACCTTCTGTCTTCTGTATGTCCCATGTATTGCCACCCTCAGCACAATCCGCCGTGAGTCGGGCAGTAATCGCTGGACAGCGATAACAGTAGGTGTACAATTGGTAGTTGCATGGCTTATAACCTTTTTAATATATCAAATAGGAAGTCTTATTTAGGAGGAAAATATGATGGGATTTAAAAAAGAAACAATATGTGTTCAGGGGGGCTGGGAGCCGAAGAATGGCGAACCACGTGTACTCCCAATTTATCAAAGTACAACATTCAAATACGAAACCAGTGAAGAAATGGGAAAATTATTTGATCTGGAAACAGCAGGATATTTTTACTCCCGTTTGCAGAATCCAACCTGCGATGTGGTAGCTCAGAAAATCTGTGATCTGGAAGGCGGCGCAGCGGCGATGCTGACGGCATCCGGCCAGGCGGCGACAATGTTTGCAGTAACGAATATCTGTGAAGCAGGTGACCACATGATCTGTGCTGCTAAAATCTATGGCGGAACATCCAACCTATTAACTGTGACGCTGGAACGTTTTGGCATTCAGGTGACGCTGGTGGATCAGGATGCACCGGCAGAAGAAATCGAAAAATCATTTAAGCAAAATACCAAGGTAGTACTGGCAGAAACTATTTCTAATCCTGCCGGTGTGATTCTGGATATTGACAAATTTGTTGCCCTTGCTCACAAGCATGGAGTACCGATGATCTGTGACAATACATTTGCTACTCCAATACACTGCCGGCCATTTGAATTTGGCATCGATATTGTAGTTCATTCTACTACCAAATATATGGATGGCCATGCCATGGCAATGGGCGGCTGTATCGTTGACAGCGGTAATTTTGATTGGAATGCATATCCTGATAAGTATCCCGGTCTGACTACACCAGATGAATCCTACCATGGCATAATCTATACAGAACGTTTTGGTAAGCAAGCCTATATCACTAAGGCAACTGTACAGCTTATGCGGGATATGGGAGCATGCCAATCGCCACAGAATGCTTTCTTGACCAACATCGGTCTGGAGACTCTGCATCTGCGTATGCCAAGACATTATGATAATGCTTTAAAGGTAGCAGAGTACCTGGAGAAACATGAAAAAGTGGCATGGGTAGAGTTTTCCGGTCTAAAGAACAACCGATATTATCAGTTGGCGGAGAAATATATGCCAGATGGAACTTGTGGTGTACTTTCATTTGGTCCTAAAGGCGGCAAAGAAGGAGCAATGCGTTTTACCAATGCATTAAAGATGATTGCTATCGTAACCCATGTGGCTGATTCCCGTTCCTGCGTTCTTCACCCGGCCAGCCATACCCATCGCCAGCTGAATGAACAGCAGCTTTTAGAAGCAGGTGTGCTGCCAGATCTGATCAGACTGTCTGTTGGAACAGAAAGTATCGATGATATTATTAGTGATTTAGAGCAGGCACTTGCAGCAGTATAAGAAAATGTCTAAGAGAGAGTGAGGATAAAGAAGTGAAAGCAAGAATAGATGATACCATGGCTTTGATCGTGGATTATCAGGAACGTCTGATGCCATCCATATGTGACCATGAGGAACTTTCAAAACGGTCGTCCATATTAATCAAGGGTTTAAAGGCGATGGATATTCCGATGATCATTACCCAGCAGTATACCAAGGGACTTGGAATGAGTGTTCCTTTCGTATATGAAGCTGCCGGGACTCAGGGATACATGGAAAAGGAAACCTTCAGCAGCCTGGACGATGCCCGGATACTGAATGCCATAAAAAGCTCAGGCAAGAAAAATGTTATCGTATGCGGCGTTGAAGCTCATATCTGCGTACTGCAAACCTGTCTGGACTTACAGGAGCATGGATTCCGTCCGATTCTGGTGATTGACTGCATTGGCTCCCGCAAAAAATCTGATTATGATTTGGCCGTAACCCGTGCAATCCAGGAAAATATCACCGTTACATCTTACGAATCCATTTTGTTCGAATTGTTGAATAAATCTGGCGGAGAAACATTCAAGAAAATTTCCAAACTGGTAAAATAACAGCAGAAAAGAATCGTAATCAAATGCGCATCATACGAGTTTCAAAAATAATAACAGAGCAGAAATCGTTTTGATAGATTTCTGCCCTTGTTTCATCTTTTGAATATCAAAAAAAGTATAACCGGCAAGTTTGCTATAATTTTTTCTTGGAATTCTGGGCTTCAATCCAGGCAGTTGCACCTATATGCTGAATTGATTCTGCCGCTGTCTCGTTGGCGAGCTGTGCGCATCCCTCCAAATCCAAATTTTGTAAAAGACCATAGATAAATCCAGCGGCAAAGTTATCTCCGGCACCAGTAGAGTCCAGGCAATGAATACCTGGCCTGGCTGAAACAAAAATACGATTCGTACTATTCTTTAAAAAGCATCCCTTTGCCCCAAGCTTAATGATCACATTCTTAACGCCCACCATCAATAAAGCATCTGCAATCTCATCCACATCATCTTTACCAGTGAGTAATTTTGCCTCTTCGTAATTAGGAAAGACATAATCCAGATAGGAGAGTGCATCTGCCATATCTGCCACTGTTTCCTGGTTTTTACACTTAGTCATATCCGCACAGAGAATCATCCCTGCATCCTTTGCCGCCTTAAAAAGCCATGCAAGCTCTTGCGCCGCAAAATACGGATAGGTAAAGATACTGGCAAAACATAAAAGCCGGGCCGTTGGCAGAACATTCAAAGGGATATCCTCCGGCTTAATCTGACGAAGTCCACCCCGATTACTGGTAATAAAACTCCGCTCCCCGTCGCTATCGATCAACACCAGATTAATACCCGTATCCATAGTACCATCCACGGCAAAAGAACTAGTATCAATACCGTGTTTATGACAGTGCTCCAGAATAAACCTGCCACCAAGATCATTGCCGATTTTGCTGATCAGCTTTACCTTAGCACCTTTATATGCCAGTATAGTTGCTTCATTGATAGCATCGCCGCCTACCTGCATAGTAATCCGTTCTACCGGCATAGTTCCGATTTCAAAAACCGAGGCATCAACAGGTCCGGCCGGCAGGTCGATAATAGAAGCCCCAACAATAATTGCATCATACATTTCCAGATTCTCCTCAAACTTTTATTAAGTTCATTTTAAATAACCTGTTGTATCCAGTCAATATGTTTATTTTTTAAAATCAATCTACATATTATTGCATTTTACGACAATTATATTATAATAATAGAAGATACGCATAGAAAGTATGGTGAAACAACAGATGAAAAAAGCATGGAAGCTTTTTCTACAAAAAATAAAGGGCATTGGAAGCGGTTTGGCTGAAGATGTCCGTTCTCAATGTTATAAAGTAAAGGAACATCCAGGTCGTACTGTTTTATTGTGGATGGCGATAATCGTTATAATGTTGGGTTTAGCCGGAGTTATTGTCTATGAAAAAGGACATGGATATTACTTGCGTTCTAATTATATAGCAGGTGCGCAAGAACAAACCCAGGCAAAGCCTGCGGTTACACCGCAAGCGATGGAAGAGCCGGAAGATCCTGAGATGCAGGCAATCCGTGAAAACCTTGTAAAATATAGCCAATCCCAGGCGATTACTACTGATGGCAGTGTTTATAACATTTTATTAATAGGTGTAGACAGGGTTAAAAAAACGACCCAGGGAAACTCAGATTCAATGATTCTGATATCCATTAACTATTCCAAAAAACAAATCAGCATGATTTCTTTAATGCGGGACATCTATGTACATGTCCCCGGCATTGGATATCGCAAACTGAATGCCGCATATGCTAATGGCGGTGGACAACTTCTGACAGAAACAGTAACAGAGAATTTCAAGATACAGGTAGATCGTTATATGGCAGTTTCTTTCCGGGATATGGCAGAAATCATCGATGCTATCGGCAGTATCTCTATTACCTTCACAGACAAAGAAGCGCAAAATGTCAATAAAACGCTAACTAGTATGTTAGAAAAACTCAATATGAATGAAGAAGAGATTGCCACGTATTTGATTGCCGGTGAAGGAACATATGAATGTAATGGTTATCAGGCCGTAGCCTATGCCCGTATTCGAAAGGTAGGAAATTCTGATTATCAACGAACTGAGCGGCAAAGGGAGGTGCTCAGTAAGCTTATCGATAAAGTAAAGATAATGAGCATTGATGACATTGATCGAATAGCTAACCAATTACTGCCTAAGATTACCCATAACATACCGGAGAGCGAATTCTGGGGCATCCTTGCAAAGGCACCCAGTCTGTTGACATATAACCTGGAAAAAGACCGGATTCCATATGATGGTTTGTTCCGGTCGCAAGGTGAATATCTGGTGCCAAGTTGGGATGGGACTATCGCTAAATTAAAAGAAACGCTGTATACTTCTCAGGAGAAGTTACTAACATCAGATCCATCTCCAACACCAATATTAATACCGACACCGACATTGACACCGACACCGACATTGACACCAACACCGACAGAGACGCCAATACCAACAGAGATACAAGCATCAGTGAGTATATCGCCATTAATACCTACATCAACGCCAGCACCTTATATTACGGTGGAGGTGGAATAAGAAAAAGAAGTTGATATATATATTATTTTTGCGTTATAATAGGTTTAAACGAATTAGGGAGGAATAATGTATTATGAAAGATCCAAATTGCGCGTATTGTATGGAAGGTGAATTAGTAGCTAAGTTCGGTATTAAGATCTGTGAAATGGACAATGCACGGGTGTATTTGTTTAAAGAGCAGAGTCATAAAGGAAGATGTATTGTGGCTACTAAAACTCATGCATTTGATATTACTAAGCTTTCGGATGAAGAAAGAAATGGGTATTTTGCAGATATGTCTAGGGTGGCGGCAGCGATTCAGAAAGCTTTTAGTCCGGATAAGATTAATATTGGGGCTTATGGTGATACGGCGGGACATACGCATTTTCATTTGGTGCCGAAGTATAAGGATGAGTTTGAATGGGGACAAGTGTTTGCGATGAATCCGGAGAAGGTGTTTTTGGATGATGATGGATATGAAGAAGTGATTGATAAGATTAAGGATAATTTGTAATTTGTAAGGGGTGGTTGAAGACGGGAGAGAGAGGAAGCTTGCTGGGTAATGGCTCATTACGTTTGATAATTAATGAATGAAGATATAGCAATATATATAAAACCGGAAAGACTGTCAGCGATATGTGTATGTCATTTATAGACAAAAGGCTACAAGTAATGTGGTGTAATTATCTAAAACTGAAAGCATAACAGCAACATAAAGTATATAGCTTGAAAACAATAAGACGGTCTGGAATATAGAACGTAGAATCTTGCCGTAAGCAGAAGAGGCGGAATAGCGGGGGGATGCATTTGGGCGAGTGGTGCAGAATCTTAAGAAAATGGACGCTGAAACGGAGGAGAAATCGTGCTTCCCAGGCACGATTTCAGTCGCACTGAAGTGAGAAATCATCAGATTTCTCGCTGAATTGCGACGGTGCCTCTGTTTCAGCGTCCATTTTCTTTAGATTCTGCCCTCGAGCCCAACCGCATCCCCCCGCTATTCCGCCTCTTCTGCTTTGTCCCGGGAATCCAATTCCCCCCCAAAAAAAAACCCCCCACCTACTCATTTCCAGCAATTAAATCACCATCGTCATCGTTATTACAAAGACTTTTATGAGCAAGTATTGTTGAAATCGAATCACCCAGCTGGGAAAAAACTGCTGCCAGTACTTCCAGTTCTTCTTGGGAGACGCATTTTGATATGCTGCAAGCGGCAGCGGAAACAAATGTGACCAGTTCACAGGAATTCATATTTTATCACCTCTTAAATAATCTATGCAAATACGGGGGAAAGGGAATAGGAAAGTTTAGCGTTAACATATACTGTACAAGAATATTGTTGGGGATAGGGGAAAAGATGGAGCGTTTTTCGGAAATATTGGAATTGGTCGGGGGTTTTGTGTGGGGGCCGGTTATGCTGGTTTTTTTTATGGGGACGGGAATTTTTCTTACGGTGAGGTTGAGATTTCTGCCATGGCGGAATTTAGGGTATGCGCTGCAAAGTTGTGTGAGTAAAGAAGCCAGGAGTGTTGGGGAAGGGGAAGGGGATATTTCTCCGTTTTCGACTTTAACAACGATTTTGGCGGCGACACTTGGTACGGGGAATATTGTGGGGGTTGCTACGGCTATGGTGTTGGGGGGACCTGGTGCGTTGGTGTGGATGTTGATTTCTTCTTGTTTTGGAATTACTACGGCGTATGCGGAGTGTATACTTTCCGTGAAATATCGTGTAGTGAATGAACGGGGGGAGATGTCGGGAGGGCCGATGTATACGATTCAAAAGGCTTTTCGAAATAAGCATTTGGGGAAAGTGCTTGGAGGGCTTTTTGCGGGGTTTGCAATATTGGCTTCTTTTGGGATGGGGAATATGACACAGGCGAACTCGATTTCTATGGCATTGAAAGAGACATTGGGGATTTCTGAATATATTAGTGGAGTGGTGATCACGATATTGGCGTTAGTTGTGATAGTGGGAGGGATTCAATCAATTTCCCGGGTGTCACAGGTTATGGTTCCGGTGATGGCGATTCTTTATCTGGCGGCGGGAGTAATTGCTATTTTGTTTCATTTGAAGGAGATACCGCAAGGGCTTGTTTGGATTTTCCGGATGGCATTTACGCCGGAAGCAGCAACGGGTGGTGTTGGTGGTTTGATTACGGTGACGATGATGCAGTCGGTGCGTTGGGGTGTGTCGCGTGGAGTGTTTTCGAATGAGGCGGGACTTGGGTCGGCAGGAATTACGGCGGCTGCGGCTAAGACAGATCATCCGGCTCGGCAGGGATATATTAGTATGACAGGGGTATTTTTTGATACTATTGTGATTTGTACGGTTACGGGGTTGGTGATTGCGTGTTCCGGAGTGTTGGGGACGCTTGATGCGGCGGGGGAACTGTTGACGGGGGCGGCTTTGACGATTGGGGCGTTTGCGACGGTGTTTGGGAAAGGAGGAGCTTTCCTGATATGTATTGGGATTGTGTTGTTTGCGTTTGCTACGATATTGGCGTGGGAATATAATGGCGAGAAGGCATTTGAGTATCTGGTAAAAAATCCGAAATATTGTATTTATTATCGGATTGCCTACTCGATGATATGTTATATTGGGGCGACTTCTGCACTGCAGGCAGTGTGGGATTTTTCGGATATTGCGAATGGATTGATGGCGGTGCCGAATCTTCTTTGTTTGTTGGTAATGGGAGAAACAGTGGCTAAGGATACATTTAATTTCCAGAAAATTATTAAGGAAGAGAAAAATAGAAAAAAATAAGGAATTTTTGGAAAATGTTTTTTTATAAATCATTAATTGATGGCATATTTGATTTATGGTATAATCGACAGTATGAATTATAAAATGATGATACAGTATGAAGGAACCCGGTATAGTGGGTGGCAGAAACAGGGGAATACGCAGAATAGTATTCAGGGGCGGATTGAGAATGCACTTAGCAGGATGGCTGATTATCCGGTGGAGATTCATGGTGCGGGGCGTACCGATGCGGGGGTCCATGCATATGGGCAGGTTGCTGATTTTCATTTGCAAGAAGGAATTGAAGCAGAAGAGATTCGGGAATATCTGAATCATTACCTACCGGATGATATTGATGTTATTTCCCTGGAGACAGCAAAAGAGCGTTTTCACAGTAGGCTGAATGCCAAAGAAAAGGTATATTGCTACCGCATTGGCACGGATGCTTACAAGCAGGTTTTTGAGCGGAAATGCAGATACCATCTTGGTCAAAAGCTGGATGTAAAGGCGATGCGACTGGCGGCCGGTCTGTTGAAGGGGAAGCATGATTTTCGCAGCTTTTGCGCAAATCGTCAGATGAAAAAGTCAACGGTTCGTAATCTGCGTGATATTGAGATTCAGGTAGAAGAACATGAGATAAGGTTGATTTTTCGTGGTGATGGTTTTTTGTATCAAATGGTGCGTATTCTAACAGGGACACTAATTGAGGTGGGACTGAAGAAACGTGTGCCAGAAGAAATGACTAATATTTTAGAAGGAAGGCAGCGTCAGCTTGCAGGATTCACAGCCCCGGCACAGGGGTTGACATTGATGCAGGTGATGTACTAGGTTAAAACTATGTACGATTATCTAATCGTAGGGGCAGGACTTTTTGGCAGTATCTTTTCCTATGAAGCAGTAAAGCGTGGAAAAAAGTGTCTGGTAATCGACAAACGCAGTCACATTGCGGGAAACATTTATACGGAGGAACAGCAGGGGATTCAGGTGCACAAGTATGGGGCTCATATTTTCCATACTTCTAATGAAAAAGTATGGCAATATATTAATCAATTTGCCCAATTTAATCATTATGTGAATTCACCGGTTGCGATTTATAAGGATGAATTATATAATCTTCCATTTAACATGAATACATTCAGTAAGCTGTGGAATATCAAAACCCCTCAGGAGGCAAAAGCGAAGATTCAGGAGCAGATAGCAAGCCTGGATATTCAGGAGCCCCGGAATCTGGAAGAGCAGGCGCTTTCACTGGTTGGGCCGGATGTATATGAGAAGTTGGTGAAGGGTTATACCGAGAAACAGTGGGGAAGAGATTGTAAGGAATTGCCGGCATTTATTATCAAACGACTGCCTTTGCGGTTTACTTTTGATAATAATTATTTTAATGATCCGCATCAGGGGATTCCGATCGGCGGCTATACGAAAATGATTGAAAAAATGCTGGAGCAGACCGACGTTCAGTTAGAAACGGATTATTTTACATTTATTAAAGAGAATCCGCAGATTGCTAAGAAGACAGTATTTACTGGTATGATTGATGAGTTCTATGATTATCGTTTGGGCATACTGGAATACCGGAGTCTGCGTTTTGAAGAAGAGCAGATGGAATGTGATAACTATCAGGGGAATTCAGTAGTTAACTATACGGAGAAAGAAGTCCCATACACCCGTATTATCGAACATAAGCATTTTGAATTTGGCCGGCAGGATACAACAGTTATCACCAGAGAGTATCCGAAGGAATGGAGGCTGGGTGATGAACCTTATTATCCGGTGAATAATGATAAGAATGATCAGCTGTATAAAAAATATAGTGAATTGGCAGAGCAAGAAAATAATGTTATCTTTGGCGGACGTCTGGGGATGTATCAGTATTATGATATGGACAAGGTAATAGCGGCGGCATTAGATACTGTAGAAAAAGAATTTAATTAGAGGTGCGAAGATGGATATTAATCAAATGAATGCGGTTGAAGAAGAAGTGGCAGAAGCAGCGGTAGAAGAAAAATTCGATTGGCCCCAGGCTTATTATCTGCCGACAGAAGGCGATGAGCGCAAGAAAGCCTTAGATAAAGCTATTTCTAAAGGATTAGACCCGAAAAAAAACCAGATCAGAAAAGAGATATGGGAGCGTAGATATGGCGAACAGGAAGGTGTCGACCGCTTTTTGACCGGATGGATGAACTTAAGCTATTATGCTAATGTTGTCAGAAGCAATTTGATGGCCAAGTTCCACAAGAATGATATGGCACAGACACAGAAGTACCTGTGTTATGACATTGTCAAGAAATACGGAAAAGACGGGGAAGAAGTTTTGTTTATGGAACTTTACCATCTGGTAGATTTCTATATTGATATCTGTCTGCGGGATAAGAAGTATGGTGGTATCATTCTGGGTCTGGGTACCATGAAGGATGAGAAGCTAATTGAAAAGATAGCAAATGATATCTATCGGGTATCTTATTGTGTTCCGCCGGTACTTGGCATCATGGATGAGCACGAGCTTTTGGCGAAGGCTGCTGTGCAATGTTATTACAGCCGTTTTCCAAAGTCAAAGGACAGTTTGAATAAGCTTTTGAATGAAAACTAATTCCTCAAAGGGATATTAAAATGAGCCAAGCTCAGAAATGCAAGTATTTCTGAGCTTTTGTGTTTGGAATTCGTTACTATTCAGCCTTACGGCTTCATAGCAACTGGAATTCTCTTATTTAATTTAAGTCTAATTTCATATCACCAAATTTAATCCAGTTTTTCTTTCGCATAAATTCCGAAATCACAAGAGTAACTACTGCCGGCAGAACAATCTGAATCAGCACTATTTTAGTGAGTACGACAGCAGGAGCCGCAGTTTCGCTCATAACCTGATAGGTCATGAGCGGGCCTACCAGGCCGGCGGTACCCATTCCGGAACCAGTGGCATTATTGGTCATCTTCAGAACCAGTGTACCGATTGGTCCGAGTATGGCGCTGGATATGATGGCTGGCAGCCATATTAGTGGTTTGCGGAGGATGTTGGGCACTTGCAGCATTGAAGTACCTAATCCCTGTGCCAGCAGTCCGCCTACTTTATTCTCGCGATAACTGGCAACGGCAAAGCCGACCATATTACAACAGCAGCCGATGGTAGCTGCGCCGGCAGCCAGTCCGGAAAGGTTCAGGATAATCCCCAGGGCGGCAGAACTGATCGGCAGAGTTAAAACGACCCCCATGATAACCGATACAACAATCCCCATTACCAAGGGCTGTTGTTCTGTTCCCCAGTTAACGATACTGCCAAGTCCAATCATAAATGCAGAGATTGGCGGGCCAACCAGAAGTCCTATGGTGGAACCGGTGACAATTGTTACCAGCGGCGTCAGCAGGATATCCAGTTTTGTTTTGCCGGCAATCAGGTGGCCGATTTCAATACCAACTAATGCAGCGATAAATGCCCCAAGCGGTTCTCCCGGTCCGGTAAGAACTATAGTCCCGTCGGAAATAATGCTGCCATCTATAATTTTACTTGCAAAGCCACCCACCATGCCGGCAGTAGCAGCTGAGAAAACAACCAATGGACTTTCTTTAAATTTATATGCAACGCCAACACCGATACCGGCACTGGTTACAGCGGCAGCGACTTTTCCGGTCAGATAAAGAGTCTGACCGATATTTCCGCCGATTAAAGTTCCAATCTGCTGAATGATTGTTCCGATAAGCAAAGTAGCAAATAGCCCAAGTGCCATACCACTCATACCATCAATGAAGATGTGATTCAGTACTTTTTTTAGTGTTTTCATAATAACCTCCATTCTGTGCGTGTTTCACAGCACATATAGGTAGATGTGAAAATTTATTTTTCACACTAATTCCCCACTCAATTTTATATTTTATGAAGTCTGTGGACATGCTTGCATATCCATATCTTTCACAATTAAGGTTGAAAGATATCTTCTGGCCTTTACTCCGGATTTATTCCGGATAAATTAACTGTGCCGGCTGGATATCTGATAATACATTTTGTAAATAGCGCTGGGCGATATATTTAGCCATTGGAAGATTCATATCAAGGTAATTGCCGCAGTCTTTGGCAGCTGCACCCGGAATTTCACCTTCAAAATCTTTAACAAAGGTAAAAGTTTCTGTTAATAATGTTACCACATCTTTGGAGTTATAGTCACCGGCCAGAAGAAGATAAAATCCGGTCCGGCATCCCATTGGACCAAAGTATACAATCTTTGAGCCGAAGGTGGCGTGATTGCGGAGATATGTAGCCGCCAGATGTTCAAAGGCATGGATTTCTGCCGTATTCATAACAGGCTCTTCGTTGGGAGATGTCATACGGATATCCAATGTTGTTACAGTTTCGGCTCCGATATGATCCTTTCTGGACACATAGATTCCCGGCTGCAGTTTGTTGTGGTCAATAGTAAAACTTGCGATTTTTTCCATAATTATATTCTCCTCTAAGCATTTTGCCTTATTATATCGGAAAAAAGAATCTTTTTCAAGCAGATGAAATTGACTTTGTGCACATCGGATGATAAACTTATTTTGTTTGATCAATGAAGAAGGAAATAGACAGAGGGTACAATAATTATGATTAATGATAAAAAAGTTTTATTCAGTGGAATGCAGGCAACCGGTAATCTGACTTTGGGGAATTATCTGGGGGCACTAAAGAACTGGGTGACATTAAGTGATGAATATGAGTGCTTTTATTGTGTTGTAGATATGCATTCGATTACAGTGCGCCAGGATCCGGCAACGCTTAGAAAGCGGGCCAGAGCACTGCTCACTTTATATATAGCGGCTGGGCTTGATCCGGAGAAAAACTGCATTTATTATCAGTCTCATGTTTCGGAACATGCGGAATTAAGCTGGATTCTTAACTGTTACACTTATATGGGAGAATTGAGCCGTATGACTCAGTTTAAGGATAAATCAGCAAAACATACGGATAATATTAATGCTGGGCTATTTACCTATCCGGTGTTGATGGCGGCTGATATTCTTTTATTCCAGGCGGATTTGGTACCCGTTGGCATGGATCAGATGCAGCATCTGGAGCTTACCAGAGATGTAGCAATCAGATTCAATAACATTTATGGGGATGTATTTACCGTTCCGGAGCCTTATATTGGTAAGGTAGGGGCTAAAATTATGAGTCTTCAGGAGCCTGTGAAGAAGATGTCTAAGTCAGATGAGAACCCCAATGGAAGTATCTATCTGATGGACGATCCGGATACTATTATGAGAAAGTGCAAACGTGCTGTAACTGACTCGGAAGCTATTGTGGCTTATCGGGATGAGCAGCCGGGGATTAAGAATTTAATTGATATCTACAGTTCTTGTACTGGTAAGAGTTCAGATGAAGTGGTAAAAGAATTCGATGGCAGAGGATATGGTGACTTTAAGACTGGTGTTGGCGAAGCAGTTGTCAGTGTGTTGAAACCGTTGCAGGATGAAGTGGCACGGCTTGAAAAGGATAAGGCTTATATTGATTCTATTATTAAGAATAATGCTGAACAGGCTAACTATTTTGCTGGTAAGACTTTGCGTAAGGTACAGAGAAAAGTGGGATTTCCGGATAGAATTCGATAGGTATGGGCTGCCAGGGCGCCACTGTGTACTGGGAGCAGTGCACCGCTGCCAGCACACAGCGGCTGGGTTTTGGTAGTTTATAAGTTTAGTATAGGCAATTCATCTGATATTAGTAGAAACACTGTCATATTATTAAGATATGTTTTTTTAGTTAATTACTTGTTGAACCGTTTACGTGAAGTATCCCATGCTCCTCTGCTGCGTCCGTCCTGTCAACTACTAATTCTATCAAACATTAGGGCATAATTGACATCCATGCAAAATTAGTGCCAATAGTTACTGGTCGGAGTAACCAGTCACAGATTTTGTTATAGAATGTTGTTGATTTCTGTATGTACTTTTTAGGAAAATGAGTTATAATATAGACAAGTACAACAGGAGGTGGACAGTATGACAATGGAGGAAGTAATCAGGTTATTAGAAATGCAGGAAGAAATTCTTCAGTTTTCCCATTTCACCAATGCAGATGCATGGGAGTTGGGGCATCTGCTGGTTGATGAGTGCAGGAGAAGGAATGCATCTGCGATTATTAGTATTCGGTTGAACAACGGGTTTACTGTTTTCCAGTATGCTTTTGATGGAACCAGTGAATACAATGCACAATGGGTTGGCAGAAAGCATAATACGGTGTCAGCGACCAATCACAGCAGTTTACTTTTATGTATGCAGTTGAAGCAAGATGATGAGACTTTAGAAGATGTTCATTTGGATCCGAAGCAGTATGAGATATCTGGCGGTGGCTTTCCAATCTTTATTGAGGAAGTTGGTGTTATCGGAAGTATCGTAATTTCCGGAGTGGATCCCGTATCTGATCATGATGTTATTATTAAAGCAGTTGGTAAATATCTTCATGTAGATGAAGTTCCGAGAATACGGGCGGTATAGAGTTTTTGTTAAAAAAGGAATATGGATAATAAATGAAAGAGGATATCCTGTGAAAATAAGGAGTAGGTCGGAAAGGGAGAGCACAATATGGGCAAAGGAAAGTACGTAGCATATGTGGGGACGTATACACATGGAAGTAGTATCGGGATACATTTGTATGATGTAGATGTGGAAGAAGGAACACTGACCGAACGAAAAATAGTTCCGGTGAATAATTCATCTTATATAACCCGTTCTAAAAATGGAAAATATCTATATTCGATTGCTGATGAAGGAGTGGCTGTATTTAGGATCCATTCGGATGGTGATCTGGAATATATTAATAAAGTTGGTATCGATGGCATGAGAGGGTGTTATTTATCGGTGGATGAAACCGGGAAGTATCTTTTTGTGGCAGGATCTCATGATGGGAAGGTGACAGTTGTGCATACCCATCGGGATGGCCGGCTTGGAAGTGTGATGGATGGTGTGTTCCACAAAGGGATTGGTAGTGTGGCAGAGCGTAATTTTAAGCCGCATGTGACTTGTGTGTTGCCGACGCCGGATAATAATTATCTTTGTGCGGTGGATAATGGAATCGATCAGGTAAAGTTATATCGGATCAATAAGACCAAGAATAAATTGGAGTTAGTGGATATTGTTCGGTGTCGGAGGGAGTCTGGGCCGAGGGAGATGCTTTTTAGTAAGAATGGGAAGTTTGCCTACTTGATTCATGAAATGAGCAATGATATTGAGGTGCTTGCGTATCGAGATACAGAGAAAGGACCGGAGTTTGAGTGTATTCAGACGATTAGTATATTAGCTGAGGAGCTTGATGCGATGCATGATGCAGCTGAGGCACTGGTAATGTCCCCGGATGGGAAGTATTTGTTTGCTTCTACGGCGGGGGATAATTCGGTTACGATGTTTGCGATTGATGAAGAGACGGGGATGATTGAGCGGCAGAGGGCGCTTCCGATCAGTGGGGATTATCCGAAAGGGATGATGCTGTTTCCGGATGGGAAGCATATTGCGGTGGTGAATCATGCTTCGAATAGTATTACTACGTTTGCGGTGGATTATGAGAAGAAGGTTATTATATTGAAAGGGAAGCCGATGGAGGTTGAGACACCGAATTGTATATTGATCGCGGAGGTTGAGGGGGAGTGAGGAACTGGGACGGCATCAGCATGCCGCCATAGGGTGCACCAGCCAGAACATTCGTTAACATTCCCTTACTGAAAAATGGATGGAATTGCTTGGATCATTCGTATTCAGCCCGTATTCTGATGAATACGCGCTTCAGACGAATTCAAAATTTTGGTGAAGCACATTTTGCCAAGCAATTCCATCCATTTTTCAGTAAGAGAATGTAGATACTCATGTTATGGCTGGCGCACCCTATGGCGGCATGCTGATGTCTGGTAGTTCAGGGCAGGAGGATAAGTTGAATGAGGTAAGGGTGGGTTGGTGGTATAAGTTGGGCTGGAGTGTTTTAGGGGTGGTATATTTTGGTTAGGTGGTCCATTTTGGCGGTCATGTTGGTTAGGAGGGCGTCTACTAGGGTTAGGGCGGTCATGGATTCGACGACTACTACGGCGCGGGGGACGATGATGGGGTCGTGGCGGCCTTTGATGTTGATGTCGATGGTGGAGCCGGATTTCGTGACGGTTTGTTGGGTGGCGGCGATGGAAGGGGTGGGTTTGAAGGCGGCTCTTAGGATGAGGTCGCTTCCATCGCTGATTCCGCCGAGGATTCCGCCGGAATGGTTTGTTGTTTTTTTGATAATATTGTCTTTGTAGTGATAGGGGTCGTTGTTGGTCAGGGCGGTGGCGGTGGCTACGGCCAGGCCGTCGCCGATTTCAAAGCTTTTTACGGCGCCAATGGACATGATGGCTTTGGCCAGGTTGGCGTCTAGTTTGTCAAAAACGGGGTCACCGAGGCCGGCGGGGAGGTTTTTGACGATGCATTCGATGATGCCGCCTGAGGAATTGTGGTCTTTTAGACATTGGTCGAGGTAGGATCGTGCTTTTTCGGCAGCTGATGCATCAGGCATGTATAGTGGGTTGTTGCTGATTTCGGTTGGGTTGAAGGTTTCGATGGTGACTGGGCCGATGGCTTTTGTGTAGGTGCAGATGGTGATGCCAAGGGTTTCCAGGATTTTGGCAGCGATGGCGCCTGCAGCTACGCGGCCGATGGTTTCGCGGCCGGAGGATCTGCCCCCGCCGCGGTAGTCACGGAAACCGTACTTTTGGTCAAAAGTTAAGTCGGCGTGCCCGGGACGGTAGCAGGAGGCGATTTCGCTGTAATCGTGGGAACGTTGGCTGGTGTTTCTGACTAATAGGGAGATGGGAGTGCCGGTAGTGTGACCTTCGAAGATGCCGGAGAGGATTTCTACGGTATCGTCTTCTTTTCTGGGGGTTGTATAGCGGTTTTGACCGGGTTTGCGGCGGTCTAAGAATATCTGGATGTCTGCGGCGGTTAAGGGGAGGCCGGCGGGGCAGCCGTCGACTACGACACCGACGCCCTTTCCATGGGATTCCCCCCAAGTTGTGAGTTTGAATATATTTCCTAAGGTTGAACCTGCCATTGTTGTAATTCCTCCTGCTTATGAATAATTGTTATACTACTTATCAGCCGGACAACACACTAGTGTGGATTGCACTAGTGTGCTGAACTATGCTCTTTTATGGCTAATTATATATGACATTGTTGCATTTGGCAAACAAATTGACAAAGGGGAGGTCAACGCGTATAATTAAACTGATTTTGTAAATTGTATAATAATAAAATATAAGGAGAAATTATGGGTTTTTTAAATAAAATGGAACAAAAATTTGGCCGTTATGCTATTAAGAATCTAACCATGTATATTATTTTGACTTATGCAGTTGGTTATGTTTTAAGTTTTGTGGCGCCGAAGGTTCTGAACTTTTGTATATTGGAACCGGGGTATATTCTGCATGGACAGGTGTGGAGGATTGTAAGCTGGCTTTTAATACCGCCAGGAGGATTTGATATCTTTACCATAATTATGCTTTTTTTCTATTATTCGATCGGTACTACACTGGAGCGGACTTGGGGGGCATTCCGGTATAATGTATATATCTTTGGCGGGATCATCCTGACTGTGATTGGTGCATTTGTGCTATATTTTATTTTAGGCGGTAATACATTACTGCTGCTTCATGGCGGGTATTTCAGCACCTATTATATCAGTTTGTCAATATTTCTGGGATTTGCTGCGACTTATCCGAATCAGCAGGTTCTTCTTTATTTTATTATTCCGATT
>Ga0153922_1000026_pt1 | contig 56491 bp, 41 predicted proteins | sample TSNJ006MetaG_FD_104723 | JGI IMG/M metagenome (GOLD analysis project Ga0153922, IMG submission 104723) | Attine ant fungus gardens microbial communities from New Jersey, USA - TSNJ006 MetaG | ecosystem: Host-associated > Fungi > Mycelium > Unclassified | place: USA: New Jersey, Brendon T. Byrne... | reverse complement strand
TTGTGGTGATTTAACAATAAAACAAATGGTGACTTTTCGCTATTACTTTTTATTTGAGAAGAAGTGAAGGGGAACCAGAACATTGTACTACCGCTTGCCGTCGCGGCAGCGACTTGGTACAATTACATAGGAAAGCATTTTATATTTGGTGATGGTCTGCTAAACCGTTGATAGAGATATAAACCATTATGAAACTGTGCTTACATACTATAAATTGTATAAACAGTAGTATGCCAAGCATAATATATAGTTGATAATATATAATCAACGGTTTAACTGACTATCCCCTATTTCTATTATTTTTTATTTTATTATACCTTTTCAAAAAATCGCAAACTACACCCTATTATTTATTATTTTAAAACGGGAGGTTATTTATCATTTATTCATTATTTTTCGCTTCCTCTATACAAAGGTGCTCCAATGAGGGGATTGCTTCCAAGATCGGAAAAGGGAAGCGAAAGACAGAAAAGCGCAGCCCCAGAGAAATTTATCAAGGCAAGGAATGCCTGATTTTTCTGGAGCTACGCTTATTATAGAGGAAATCGGGCTAAAAATGAGTATTACCCAACATCCACTTTATCGTAATATGTTTTTCCATTCTTTAATCCTTTTTTAGTATGGTGATATCTTAAGCTAAAACCGGTTAAATCAAGATAATTTGGTTGAAATAATTTGATAAGTAATATATATTTTATATTAACGACCCTATATTCAAGTGTAAATATATGGCATTGCTATGGGTGCATATTTTAAAAGTGCATTGATTGCCATTTAGGAAAACCCCTGTCGTGGTTCCCACAAAGTCACTTCTATCCTAAAATACTTGTCTTCTATATCATAATCCCAATCACCATTATATCTGTCAACAATCACCTGAACACCTTTCATCCCCAGACCGTGTTCCGCCTGATTCTTCTTTCTGGTACGCAGATCTCTGACAAGCCCATCGGTAGAATTTTCTGATTTTAAAACAAGCGCCTGATTATAATACAAAAGCTGCAGTTTGATCACTCTCTTAGCTTGGCATTTTTGACAGGCTTCGATTGCATTATCAAGAATATTCCCCAGCAATGAAGCAATGTCTTTTTCTTCAAACTTCATACTCTCCGATATTTTAATGTCAAAGTCACAAGTAATACCGGGGTACTCAAAGATATTAAGTTAAACATCCGAAAAGGTGAGTTTGTCGCCATTATGGGAGCCTCCGGCTAATATTATCCTGTCTGCCTACCAGTCTAAATCCAAAGGCAGAAGGCTCATCAATAAAAGAGCACAAGATCTAATGAAGAGCACAGACATATCCGAACTGGCCCTGAATGATATTACTCAGGCATCCGGCGGACAGCTGCAAACAGTACCGCACCTCTCCTCGCTTACACAGCGGCGTCCTGGCTGCCAACATATAAATAAATACCAAACAAATTATTTGTTCACTATTTAACCCCTAACTCACCATCCACAATATCAATGATAAATTCATACCCCGGCGGAGTACTTCCTTTTAATATATGCCTGCCAAGCATTGTTTCAATTTTGCTCTGCATATACCGCTTGATAGGTCTCGCCCCATAAACCGGATCATAAGCATTATCCGCCACATAAGTCTTGGCCGCGTCCGTCAGCGAGACGGAAAGCTGCTGCTCTTTCAGACGGTTTGACAACCGCTCGACCAACAAGTCAATGATGCTCGTTATTTCCCCTTTACTTAAAGGCTTATAGAACACAATCTCATCCAGCCGGTTCAAAAACTCCGGTCGGAAGTGCCCTTTCAGCATGCCTTCAATCTCCAGCCTTGTCTGCTCTTTAATATTGCCCATAGAATCAATGCCGGAAAGCAATAACTCCGAGCCGATGTTAGAAGTCAGAATAATAATCGTATTTTTGAAATCCACCGTTTTCCCGTGAGAATCAGTGATGCGTCCGTCGTCCAATACTTGAAGCAGGATATTAAAAACATCACTGTGCGCCTTTTCCACCTCGTCGAATAATACAACACTGTATGGCCGCCGTCTGACCGCCTCAGTAAGCTGCCCCCCTTCCTCATAGCCCACATATCCGGGAGGTGCACCGACCAGCCGGGATACCGAATATTTCTCCATATACTCGGACATGTCAATACGCACCATGTTATGCTCGTCATCAAACAGGCTTTCCGCAAGCGCCTTCGCAAGCTCTGTCTTACCAACACCGGTGGGTCCTAAAAACAGGAACGAACCGATGGGACGGTTGGGATCCGCGATGCCTGACCGTGAACGAATAATAGCTTCGCACACCTTATTCACAGCATCATCCTGCCCGATGACGCGCTTGTGCAGTTCCTCATCCAGTGACAGTATTTTTTCACGTTCGCCTTCCAGCAGCTTGGTTACGGGAATCCCCGTCCATCTTGCCACAATTTTGGCAATTTCCTCGTCTGTCACCTTATCCCGAAGGAATTTAAATTTTTTATCGGACTTCTGATCTTCCTCGGCCCGGACTAACTGTTTTTGCAGTGCGGGCAGCTTTCCGTGCTGCAACTCGGCCAATTTGTTGAGATCGTATTTCTGTTTTGCTTCCTCAATCTGGGCGTTTACGGTTTCAATCTGTTCCTTGATTTTTTGAACTCCCTGAATGATGCTCTTTTCATTTTCCCATTGGAGCTTCATGGCATCAAATTCGCCACGCAGCTCGGACAATTCCTTTTGTGTTTTTTCAAGATTTTCTTTGGATAAAGCATCCTTTTCCCGTTTCAAAGCGGCTTCTTGAATTTCTAATTGCATAATCTTACGGGCAATGACATCCAGCTCGATTGGCATGGAATCAATCTCCGTGCGGATCATAGCACACGCTTCATCCACCAGATCAATCGCTTTGTCAGGCAGAAAACGGTCTGAAATATAACGGTGCGACAAAGTGGCGGCGCTGATGATCGCGCCGTCCGTGATCTGGACACCGTGATACACTTCGTAGCGTTCTTTAAGTCCTCTCAATATGGTGATGGTATCTTCAACCGTAGGCTCATCCACATAAACGGGTTGAAAACGCCGCTCCAATGCCGCATCCTTCTCCACATGCTGCCGGTATTCATCCAGCGTCGTTGCGCCGATACAGTGAAGCTCGCCGCGAGCAAGCAACGGCTTCAACAGGTTTCCGGCATCCATTGCGCCCTCTGTTTTACCCGCGCCCACGATGGTGTGTATCTCATCGATAAACAGGATGATTCTGCCCTCCGATTCCTTGATTTCGTGCAGAACCGCTTTCAGGCGTTCCTCAAACTCGCCCCGATATTTCGCGCCGGCGATCAAAGCACCCATATCCAGCGAGAAAATAGTTTTATCCTTTAACCCTTCCGGCACGTCACCGCGGACGATACGAATCGCCAGCCCCTCCACGACCGCCGTTTTGCCGACGCCCGGTTCACCGATCAGGACGGGGTTGTTCTTGGTCTTACGGGAAAGGATACGGATCACGTTCCTAATTTCGTCGTCCCGTCCGATGACCGGGTCTTGCTTCTGCTGCTTGACATGCTCCACCAGGTCATATCCATATTTACTGAGTGCGTCATAGGATTCCTCCGGGTTATCGGTTTCAACTTTGCGGTTGCTTCGGACGGCCGCCAGCGCAGCCCTGAATTTCCCTTTTTCCAAATTGATCTCACGAAAAATGTCTTTGACCGCAGGCGTCCCTTTTTCAAACATGGCAAGGATGATATGTTCTGTGGAAACATAGGCATCTTTATACTGCTTGGCCTGACGCTCCGCTTCTGCCAGTATCTTATCAGTCGCTTCCGATATATATATTTTATCCGGTTCACGGCCGGGGCCGGAAACCTTCGGGATTCTTTCAATGAAACGGTCGACAACAGACAAAGACCTGTCTGCGCTGATTTCCAGTTTTTCAAGAAGCCGGGGGATCAGCCCGCTTTCCTGATCGATCAGGGCATACAGCAAATGCTCCGGCTCCATCTGCATATTGCCATTTTCAATAGCGATGTTTTGCGCCGTCTGAATGGCCTCTAAAGATTTTTGCGTGAACTTCTGTACGTTCATAAATATCCCTCCTAAGCTATATTTTCAGTTTTCCGTTTGCCACATGGCTTCGGTAGTTTTTTTCAATCTCTATGGTACTGCTTTTGGGGTGATAAAAATACTGTTTCAGCAGTTCGTCAAACACATGAATGTAATCGCTGATGGCCGCCCCTATAATCTGCCCGCTGACTTTCTGTTCGTTCATGGGGAGATATACTTTTCGTTGAAAATAATCAACGTCGGTACTATATGCGATCCGTTCGACAGACTGCATGTATTTAGATTCTAATTTCATCCAAAGGTCGACAAACTCTGAAAAACACCGTAATGTATGGATGTCGTGCGTTCTCAATGTTACGCTCATTTTGCCGATAGAAACGGTATCGTTTTGAGTGATAACAATCTGGTACTTCAACTCCGGCCGGTGTATATACCGGATTGGACTTTTTATGCTCACGGCATAATTGTACAGGTCAACATTTGTAATAAAATGACCTGGAACGGTCATACCTCTCTCTATACCGCCTAAGATGTTGTAAAAATTAAGGTCCGTTTCATGGATAAGCAGGAAGCCATTCAATGCTTCATGAACGATGTCATGAACCGACGTATCCTTTTCAAGCGCCAGCCTTTGGAGCCGCCGCATCATTTCTTCCATAATTCTTATATTGTTATGATTTTCATTCATAGAAACCTTCACCTCTGATCCTTTAAGATTGCCCGGTCAGCTTTTCTCTGCATGCTTCCACTTCTGTCTCTTCGCTGCTCTGAAATGACCGGATATTGCGGGCTGATGTGCCGGCATTCAGCGCCGTGTCGTAATACCAGCATTTATACTTGATCGTATCCATCGTTTTCTGCAATTCTTCCATTTGCTTTGTCACAACTTCAAGACGCTCGTAAAACATATCCCGTCGTTTTGATAAGGATGCGTCGCCCTCCTGACACCAATTCAGAAACTGTTTTATGTCTTTGATGGGCATACCGGATATTTTCAGACATTCGATAATTTTAATCGTTTCGATTTCCGTGTCGGAGAACACCCGCATGCCGCCGCTAGTACGCTCCATAGTTGGGAACAAGCCCTCTCGGTCATAGTAGCGAAGGGTTGATATAGTAATACCGGTAGCGTTCGCCACCTCGCCGATAGAATAACTCATAATCATGCCTCCAAAAATTTTATCTTAAAAACCTCTTGACCTAAACCTAACTTTAGGTTTTATAATATTATAAAACTTAATTACTATCCTGTCAATAAGATTGGCGAAGAGGAGGACTCGAAATGATTTATAAGGACTTTCAAAATCTGAAATTATCCGCCCTCGGCATGGGCGCGATGCGTCTGCCCGTTACCAGCGGAAACGACGCGATGATCGACGAAGCGGCAACAGCGGAAATGGTTGACTACGCAGTACGCAATGGTGTCAACTATTTTGATACTGCATGGGGCTATCATGGCGGCAATTCTGAAACTGTCATGGGTAAAATTTTAAACCAATATCCACGCGACAACTTTTATCTGGCAACAAAATTTCCCGGATATGACCTGGCTAATATGGACAAAGCGGAAACAATTTTTGAAAAACAACTTGAGAAATGCCGCGTCAATTTTTTTGACTTCTATTTGCTTCACAATGTCTGCGAAATGAACATCGACGCATATTTAGATGAGAAATATGGTATTTTTAACTATCTTAAAAAACAGAAAAGCACCGGGCGGATCCGGCATCTCGGCTTTTCCGCACATGGCAGTTATGAAGTCATGCAACGGTTTCTAAAAGCCTATGGCGAACACATGGAGTTCTGCCAGATCCAACTCAATTACCTGGATTGGACATTTCAAAACGCGAAGGCAAAGGTTGAGTTATTGAATGAATACCATATCCCCGTTTGGGTTATGGAGCCGATGCGCGGTGGCAGGCTCGCCTCGCTGTCTGGCGATAATGCGGCGAGACTAAAAGAGCTGCGTACGGACGAGGAAATTCCCGCATGGGCGTTCCGATTCCTGCAAACGCTCACGAATGTTACCGTTGTCCTCTCCGGCATGTCCAATATGCGGCAATTGCAAGACAATATTAATACCTTTGAAATGGAGAAACCACTAAATGCCCAAGAGCTTGATATTCTGCTGGGTATTGCGGACAGCATGGTAAAACAGGTTGCACTGCCTTGTACTGCTTGTCGGTACTGCACCGGCCACTGCCCACAGCAGTTAGATATTCCCGCTTTGTTAGAGCTTTATAATGAGCATTGCTTTACCAGCGACAGTGGATTTGCGTTCATCGCACCGATGACCTTGATGGCAATGTCAGAGGATAAACGACCTGGAGCCTGTATCGGATGCGGCAGCTGCGAGGCGGTCTGCCCGCAGAACATCAAGATTTCGGAAGCGTTTTCGGACTTCGCGTCAAAGCTGAACATATGAAAGGGGCACAACCTCTAGAGTTAATCTTATATTAGTGCCATGCCTGGCACACACCAAGAACCCCTGACGCAGTTTGCATCAGGGGTTCTATATTTTTATAGTTCCGCTTCCAGCACGATAATGCTGTAATTTCATTAAGAACTTCTGTTTTTTCGTGCCATGACAATACTCTGAATTACCAGAAACAGACAAAGCATTGCTGCAATCGTAATTCCTGTCCACCAGGCCTGATCAAGACCTGCCGATGATACAATATTCTGGATAGTACTAAGCGAAAGTACCCCGAAGAGGGTTCCAATTATATTACCTACTCCTCCTGTCAGCAGCGTACCTCCTATGATAGCGGACGCAATGGCATTCATCTCCATTCCGCTCGCATGGGAAGCGGCACCGGAGCCGACATGAAGAAAATACACGTAACCGCCAATACCCGCTAATACACCGCAGAACAAATGCGCTAAAAACCTCGTTCTTTTTACATTGATACCAAGCATCAACGCACTCTGCCGGTTTCCGCCGACCGCGTAGAAGCTCCGGCCAAGCTTTGTCCATTTCAGGACAAGGAACAGAATCACTACGATCAGCAGCGCGACGATCACACCAATTTCAACATATGCATCTACATATTTCCCTATTTTGTTCACGGAGCCCAGCCCCGGAATGATCACCCGCGTCTCTTTCAATGCGACGAAGGCTTTATTTTCAACATTAAACGGATTGGTATGGACAATGGTGGTCATCCCGCGGGCAAAAAACATTCCTGCCAGAGAGACGATAAACGGCTGGATATCCAGATACGCAATCAACAGTCCCTGCACCAGACCATATCCCAGACCGATTGCCAGTGCGATCAGCAGCGATACAAAGACATTTCCGCCCTGATAATCCAGGTACACCGCACAGCACATGCTGACCAGCGCCGTCACGCCTCCGACCGAAATATCAATGCTTCCGGTAATCATAACAATACTCAGGCCGCAGGATGCAATAATCAGTGCGGCATTTGCATTCAGAATGTTAAAGAATGTCTGTGCTTTTAAAAAGCCGCTGCCCTGAAATACTATTGCGCCGATATACATTACAAAAAATACAATGATCGTGATCGACAGCAGCAGATTTGTATCCGAGATTGATTTCTTTTGCAGCTGCTTTTGGGCAGCAGATGATTTATTAAACAATGCCATATTAACCAACCTCCTTAGTATGTAATTTCATCTTCTTCCAGAGAGATGAGAACTTTTCTCTGACAACCGGCGCACTTAATACAACCAGAGCAATGACAACAATCGCCTTATATGCAGAGAGCGCATCTGACTTTACATTGAATTTATAAAGTGTCGTTGTTAAAAACTGAATCACATAAGCTCCAAGAATGGAAGCCGCCATGTTGAATTTTCCGCCGCTTAAAGAATTCCCTCCCAGTGCAACCGCAAGGATGGCATCCATTTCAATATCCTTGGCAATTACTGAATAGTTGATGGAAGAAATACGGCTCACTTTAATCAGCGAAGCAACTGCAACACATAAGCCGAGGATTACAAAGGCCAGGAATTTGATGAATGCCGGATTGAGACCATTAAGTCTGGAGGAACCTGCGTTAATACCAACCGCCTGCGTATATAACCCTAAATTCGTGAATTTTAGTGCCAGCGCCATCACAATCATACATATCACTGCGATAAAAAATGGCGTCGGAATCGGTATTCCCGGAATAAAACCGCCAAAGTAACCAAAGCTCTGATCACTGATAACCGGAAGCTCATTATTATTGATCCAGGCGGCAATGGAACGTCCGGCCGTAAACAGGATCAATGTGGCAACCATGGGCTGGATCTTAAAACCTGCAACCAGTACCCCGTTAAATGCACCAAAGAGCATGCAGACTACACAGCTGACTAAAAATGCTGCAATAATCGGTGCCTTAAGTACTTCCGGTCTTGAATCAGTTCCGCAAAGCACACGCAGGATAACTGATCCGCCAATTGCAATTGCGGCTCCGACACTGATGTCCTGTCCGCCTGATGCAGCAGTAACCAGCGTCATACCAATGGCAAGGATCGCCAGCTCAGAACCATAATCTAGGATCGTTATCAGATAACCGGACAAAACCGGATCGCCGGCACTGTTGACAGACAGCGCAATTTTATAGAAAGACGGGTCAAGTATCAGATTAAACACTGCAAGCAGCAAAAGTGCAGCGATAGGAATAAAAATCTGCCTTCCGGATAATTTTGCAAAAATATTCTTCTTGTTTTGTGTCATTTTTTGTCACCTCCGGCAATTGTATCCATGATCTTACTCTGTGACAATCCAGCGCCTGAAAGCTCACCTACCATTTTGCGGTCACGCATAACAATTAAGCGCGAGCAGGTACGAAGCATTTCATCTATCTCAGAAGAAATGAATGTAACACTCATACCTTCTGAAGCGAGTTTAATAACTAATTTCTGTATTTCAATCTTGGTACCCACATCAATACCGCGTGTCGGTTCATCTAGAATCAGATATTCCGGATGTGTGAGCAGCCAGCGGGCAAGGATTACCTTCTGCTGATTTCCTCCCGAAAGAGATTTGATCGGTGTATCTGCTGAAGCTGTCTTAATCTCCAGCAGCTTAATATATTCATCCGCCAGCTTATTGGCTTCTGCTTTTGAAAATGGTTTGAAGAATCCTTTCAGCACCTGCGCAGCGAGTATAATATTCTCGCGGACGGAAAGATCCCCTACGATACCATCTGCCTTACGGTCTTCCGGAAGGTACGCGATACCATTCTTCATCGCATCGATCGGCTTTGAGATCTTAATCGCTTTTCCGCTCTTCTTCACCGCGCCGCCGATGACTCTGTCTGCTCCGAAAATTGCCCGCACACATTCGCTCCTGCCGGAACCCAATAATCCGGTAAGACCGTTTACTTCACCCTTTCGGATGTGGAAATCAAAAGGCTTGATTCCCGCATTACTTTGAAGCGCTTCTGCCTCAAAGACAGGAGGTATCGAACCGTCCTGTTCGTATACCTGAACCTCATCCTTGATATCTGCCACATCATCCAGTTCCTTACCGAGCATCTTCGCAACAAGCTGGACGCGCGGAAGATCTTTTATTTGATATTCACCGACAAGCTTTCCGTCACGCAGAACGGTAATCTTATCGCAAACCGCATATACCTGTTCCAGAAAGTGTGTGACAAAGACAATTCCTACTCCCCTTGCCTTCAGATCACGCATCAATCCAAACAGTTTTTCTACCTCCTGCTCATCTAAAGAGGAAGTCGGTTCATCCAGGATCAGTACCTTACAATCCATATCCACCGCCCGGGCAATGGCAACCATCTGCTGGATCGCAAGCGAACAACTGGACAGCTGCTGCGTTGCACCGGCGGATATATCCAGGGACTTTAATATTTTATCTGCGTCCTCATTCATCTTTTTCCAGTTCTGGCACAGCCCTTTACCCCGGCCGATATACATATTCTCAGCAACCGAAAGATTCGGGCAGAGTGTAATTTCCTGATATACGGTACTGATCCCAAGGTTTTGTGCATCCTGGGGCGAACGTATCACTGCGGCTTTTTCCATTTTCCCGAGGAAAATCTCACCCTGGTCTTTCTCATAAACCCCGGTTAAAACTTTGATCAGCGTAGATTTTCCTGCACCGTTCTCGCCCATCAGTGCATGGATTTCACCTTCATGCAGTGTGAAATCCACCGCCTGCAGCGCAAGTACCCCGGGAAAGCTTTTATATATATTTCTCATTTCCAATACAGACTTATCTTTCACCAGCATAATCACCTCTTAACTTGTTTTTATAAGTAAAGCGCGCAGGAGCGTATTTTTTACATGTACGCTGCCCGCGCTCTTTACTTAAAGATCAGATACCGTAATTATCAACATCTTCCTGTGTGATAGTTGTCGCATCAAAGCCTTTCTCATCCATGATAATGGTCTTTTCTGTAACTTCACCACCGCCTTGGATTGTCTTAATAACTTCATCAATATAGGAAGCCTGGAACGGATTACACTGTCCATTATAGTTCCAGTTCTGGGCAAGAAGTTCTTCTAATGCCCACTTATTGCAGTCAAATCCCATAACGGTCACGTCTTTGTCAACACCGTGAGAAATATTTGCTTTATCAAGAGCTGCTACAGCACCTTTAGCCATATCGTCATTCTCTGCATAGATAACATTGAAAGACTCGCCGGAATCGATAACTGACTGAACGATCTGCTGTGCTTTCTCTGCATTCCACTCTGCAGTCTGCTGGGTAACAATGTTCCATCCGTCAGAGCCGGCTGCTTCATCAACAGCACCGGAACGACCCTTCTGTGCTGCCGATCCCATAACACCCTGGATATGTATGATATTGTATTCCTCAAGGCCCTGATCTTTTAACCAGTTAACCGCTGTTTCACCTTCTTTTTCCATATCAGAAACGATCGAAGCTTCATACAGACTCTCATCAGCGTCAATGGTACGGTCAAATAAGATGACTCTGGTACCCGCATCCTGGGCATCTTTCAAAACCGAATCCCAGCCTGCGGTATCTGCTGCAGAGAGAAGGAGATAGTCAACACCATCCTGAATGAATTTCTGTGCTGCTGTGATCTGCTCATCATTCTTAAGGCTATATGCAAAGGATGCCTCATATCCGTTTTCTTCCGTAAACATTGCCTTCAAGTCTTTGTCATTTGCTGTACGGTATCCGGACTCGTTGGGATCGTTGTTGATAATACCAACTGAAATCAGTTCACCGCCGCCTGATACATCCGCTGTATCATCGCCGGCATCTGCCGCTTCATCCGTGGCTGCATCTGTCCCTGCATCTGTACTTGCTTCTGTACCTGCGTCACTATTTGCCGGTGTCTCATTAGAACCACCGCATCCTACAAGACTAAATACCATCATCGACGCAACCAATAATCCAACTATTCTCTTCTTCATACTTCTTCCTCCTGATTTTAAATGAATGGCTTTCTACTGCTATCTGTTATTTTTGTGAGTCAAAGGCCTTATATCTCTGTAATATTACAATATCATTTGCACTTTCCTCGGTCAACCTTGCAATCCCCGTGTTTTAGCTGTTTATAAGTTTTTTACAATACAACTTTTATGTGCTATAATAGATTTTAAATACAACTTCTTTTTCCGGTATAATATCCTTTGGGAAAAGGTGGATTTTTTAAGATTTTTATATTTTCTGACCTATCCGACAGACTTTTCCCCATTTATTTTATTTGTGCATTTTTATAAAATCGGATGATAAAGTTAAATTATTTTTTATTTTTTTGTTTTTTTATGATTTAATTCCAGAAAATATCTATGGGAATCTGAAATTATTGTACATAAATTTTCATCATTTTTTATGGGATGATATGACAGCTTATTTTTCAAACCTGAAAGAAAAGAGGAACATATGGCGATTAAATATAAATGGCTTGCTGGCCGTTTAAAAGAACTGATCATAAATTATATGGAAATGGGAATCAATAAGCTGCCTTCGGAAGGGGCGCTTGCATTAAGATACAAGGTCAGCCGGCAAACGGTGCGCTTATCTTTATCGCTGCTGGAAAAAGACGGATTGATCGCAAAGAAACACGGAAGCGGCTCTTATATCACCGGTCTGACCGCTGATTCTGCGGGAAATACCATCGGAATCCTGGTTTTTGATGAATCAGACTATATCTACCCCGGTGTTTTAAACGATATTCAAAAAACGCTTTCACAAAGCGGCTTCTCGGGAAAAGTATTTGTCACCGGCAACCACACCTTTACGGAAAGGCAAATTCTGCTTAAACTGCTGGAGAATCCTCCCCGCGGAATTATTGCAGAAGGCTGTAAGAGCACTCTTCCCAACCCGAATCTGGACCTCTATCATAAGTTAATGAAGAAAGAGTGTACAGTCTTATTTTTGCATAATTATTATTCTGCTCTGGACAAATGTCTATATGTTAAAGATGATAATATTGCCGGAAGCGCCCTCCTTGTCAGCCATTTAATAAAACAGGGGCATACTGCCATCGGCGGTATATTCAAGTTCGACGACTTACAGGGTCCGGAACGTTTTCAGGGTTTCACAGAAGCTATGCAAACCTGTCATCTGCCGGTTCCCGATGAGCATATCAGTTGGTTTAGTTCGAATGATCTGGAGAAACTTATCAACTTTAAAGATACCCGGTTCCTAAAAAAAATAGTTGAGGAATCTCTGGACTCCTGCACTGCTGTCATCTGCTACAATGACATGATTGCTTACTTTCTCATCAAAGAGCTGAAGCTGGCCGGTTACAAACCACCTGGCGATATGGCAATTGCAGCCTTTGATAATACCTACTTAAGCAATTCCGGAATCCTTACGGTTACCACTCTTTCTCATAACCCGCATGAAATGGGAACAACAGCTGCACAGATGATGATCGACAGATTAAAAGGACTTCCTGTCATATCACAGGAAATCCCATGGAAACTAAATATCAAAGAAAGCACCGCATAGAAGCACCTTCGATTGGCAAGACACCGAACAGCATTAATCTTTTTTACCATTCCGGTATTCTCTCGGGCTGCACCCCTGTGTCTTTTTAAATACAAAGCTAAAATAATGAGAATCTTTATAGCCAACTTCCATGGCAATTTTTCCGGAAGACTGATCAGTATCCTTAAGTAAGTGTTTCGCTTTCTCCATTCGTTTTTCAGTAATGTACTCAATAAAAGTCTTCTGCATATTCTGACTGAAAATGGAACTGAGGTGATTAGCGCTGACATTTACTTCTCGCGCCGCACTGCTTAGAGATAATGATTCCTGATCATAATTCGCATCAATGTAGTCAAGTACCCGTCTGAGCGATCTGCCGCTCTGATAGCTGCTCTCCCTGTCACGGATATGAATGGCGGCCTTAAGCATATCCACAAAATAATCAAAGACTTCGGTAGATTCCAGCTTAAAATCCTGTGCATACCTTACCACCTCGTTTTCGTATTCTTCCCTTGACACCCCGATGGATTCTACATATGCCATAGTTGTAAACCGGATATTGAGCACCACATAATCGCGAAACATCTTAGATTCCAGCGCTTCCCGGATACTCTGCAGATAAGATTCCACAAAATTGTGTATTTCGCTGCTGCTGCCTCTGGAAAGGAAATCCCGGATAATTTCCGGAGCCATCTGGGCCGGATTTACGTTCTCAATATTTTTCTCTTCCTTCGTCGTCAGACAGCTTGCCAGGGTCTTCTCTGTGAGTATGTGAAGCGTTGGCATGATAAAGCGATATGCAAAATATTGATTTGCGATCTGGTAACACTGCGACAACAGACTTAACCGCTCCACCGGATTTCCCACCGCCACATACCAGTCAAGCTGCTCTTCTCCCGGTGTGCAAACCCGTTTAATGTGTGCAAGTGCCTGTTCTGTTATTTCCTCCATCTGTCCCGCTTCAGATTTCATCAGTACCCCGAAGCAATTGACGTTCCAGCGAAAAAGAATATATTGCGGATGACGTAAAAAATAATGTAAAACCTCTTCCTGCCGTCTGATGAACTTATCCATTTTACTTTCCGACAACACCGCGTTTTTTTCCTGCAGATAGAGAAACAGCAGATTATAGCAGGAAGCGGAAAGTTCAATCGACCGTTTTGCGGCCTCACTATAGATATCTTTGACAGACATTTCTCCTTCCAGCACCTTTTCAAAAAACCTTCTGCGTGAAAATTGCTCGTATTCATGCATTTCATTTTGAAATTGAGTCTGATAATCGTCCTGCTGTATATCCTGCTCAATTTTTTCTTTCAGATCCAATAATATTTTTCTTAAATTCATCCTGGTTATGGGTTTTAGCAAATACTGATCCACCCCCACGGCAATTGCCTCTCTGGCATACTCAAAATCATCATATCCACTGATGATGATAATCTTAATCCTTGGTAATTCTGCACTCACTATCTTACTGAGAGACAGGCCATCCATGAAAGGCATCTTAATATCCGTAATCAATACATCCGGTCTGGTTTTGCGAATCAGAGGAAGAGCCATTTCTCCATCTGCTGCTTCCCCCACGAACCGATACCCATATTGCTCCCACGGAATCTTGTCACGCAGCCCTTCCCGGATTACGCTCTCGTCTTCAACCAAAAATACTTTCAACATATTATTTCTCCTGTCTTTCGTTAATAAGATCTGTCATCAATGACGCTCCCCACATTTTTCCGGGTAAATATCCTTTCAGGTACGTAATATGCCTTATCCATCGGTTCCTGATCTTCAATCGCCTGAATTACCTTTTCAATATATTCCCCCTGTTTTGGATTGCATTCGATATCAACATTAATGATTCCTTCTTCAACCATTTTTAAGGCAGATTTCACCGCATCAAATGAGATAATGATCATCTCACCGTCCACACCGGTTGTCTTACCGGCAGCCTGGATTGATTCCAGCGCGCCAAAAGTCATATCATCGTTTTGAGAAACTACCACATCGATATCCTCATACTTTTGCAGCATTTTTTTCATTTCTTCCCTGCCCTTAGCCGTCGTAAAATCGGCATCTACCTGCTCTAATATATTCCAATTGTGATGCTCTGCGGCGATTGCATCAAAGCCCGCTGTCCGCCCGATAACCGAAGTTGAGCCTTTGGTCCCCTGCAGGACAACGATATTAATTTCTTCATCACCAAGCTGTTTTTCCTCCAGATAATCGGCAAGCCACTGTCCCGCACGCTCTCCTTCTGCCGCAAAATCAGAACCCACCCAGGCGGTATACAGCGAATCATCCTTCACGTTAACTTTGCGGTCCATGAGAATGACGGGTATTTCCGCCTCTTTAGCCTCCTGCAGCACCGTATCCCAGCCGTCCTCCATGATTGGTGAGAAAATGATGTAGTCCACTTGCTGAGAGATAAAGCTCCGAAGCGCTTTGATCTGGTTTTCCTGTTTTTGTCTTGCATTATCAAAAATCAGAAAATATCCGTTTGCTTTGGTAAAGACATTCTGTATAGATGCGGTATTGGCCGTTCTCCATACCGATTCACTTCCTATCTGTGAGACCCCCACCACGATCAGACTTTCATCCTTTGGGGTAAGATTGTCATCTATTTCATCGACCCCAAACTGTTTTTTGCAGCCTGCTAATAATATCAGCGCCATTATTATGAACAGGATCATCCGGTTGTTCCTTCCTACTATTTGATCCATATGTCATCCCCCTCTTTATTCTGGTTCGCTTCCATCTTTATTGCCGGAATGGCAATCTCCACAATCGTACCTTTTCCTTTTTCCGAATCAATCTTCATACCATATTCAGCACCAAAATACATGTGAATGCGTTCATTTACATTTGCAAGACCGAATCCTTTTTCGGTCTCCTTGCAGGGGCGTTCAATTTCCTTTCTCAGCTGCTTTAGTTCTTCCTGGTCCATACCCGCTCCGTCATCACTGACTGTCAGCCGGATGATATCACCTTGCTTTTCTCCGCAGACATATATATTTCCCTTTGCCCTCTTATATTTGATGCCATGATAAAGCGCATTTTCAACCAGCGGCTGCAAGGTCAGCTTTAATATCTGATAGTCATACAATACCGGATCAATCCGGAATTCATATTCTAAGATATCATGGTAACGCATTTCCTGGATTTCAAGATAACTGCGGATATGCTGCTCTTCCTGCCTTATGGAGATGAATTCCTTCCCCTTACTGAGCACCAGTCTGAAAAAATCAGACAGCGTAACTACCATATAAACGGCCTGCTCCGGTTTATTTCCTTCGATCAGCCAGATAATCGTATCCAGGGTATTATACAAAAAATGGGGATTGATCTGCTCCTGCAAAAGCCGCAGATCGGCTCGTCTCATCTTCTGCTCGTCTTCCTTGATTTTACCAACAAGGTTCTGCATATTACCCGCCATTTTATTAAATCCATGTGCCAATACCCCAATCTCATCATGAGAATTAGCACTGGCTTTCACTTCAAAATCCCCTTCTGCGATCTTCCCGGTTGCATCATACAGTTCCCGGATCGGCCGCAGAATCCCTGAAGCGATCAGAACCGTCACCGATATTACTGCCACCACAAGTACGGCAATCAAGATCCCGCATATGACAATAAACTCTCTCATCTGCTGATTCAGAGTATTTGTAACTTCCTCCATACTCTGGGTCTGATAATAAATATAGTACTGGATATCATCCTGGATTAATTCCGTAAGGATATAGATATTATTGTCCAGCTCTTCGATATTCTCATCATATCGTTCTCCAATCCCTACATTATATACAATATCATCAACCCGCTTTTCCAATGTATCAATATTGCGAAGAAGACTCTCCAGCCATAATTTACTTTCTGCCTCTGTGGTAATCTCTTTAAGCTGGGCAAACTCGCTGCGAAGCTCCTCAATCAGGATATACGGATCCTTCAGTGTCTCTTCCTCGGAGATATTGTCAAAAGTAACATATCCAACCACAAGTTTATACAGGCTCTCGTCCATCTCTTCCTTGAAATTCAGATTATAATTATTGGCAATCGTTAAGTTGCTTACAATATCATTATAAGCGCGGCTGTAATTTAACATGGAAAACAAAAGATATACAATCATGATAAAAAAAGGAATCGATGCCATTAACAAAAGCATCAGAATCTTATTTTTGATTGAAAACTTTATCTTATTATCAACATCTTTATTTTGTGAAACGTTATCTTTTCTCATAATATTTGATTTCCTTAACGCTTTGGCTGATTGCAGCAAAGTATCTTCTTCAATTTATCCAGATAACCAATTTTAGTATAACAAAATGTGCATGTTTTTTCTACACATATTAATCAGATATCACAACGCAGGCATCCTTTCCTCACAAATATTTATATCCGTTCAATGCATATCGTAGCAGCTGAAATTATAGTTTGGCTATGCAAAGTTTCAGAGAGAGTGGACTGTTTAAGGTATGGGGTGCCAGGACGCCGCTGTGTACGAGGAGAGGTGCTGCAATTCATCTGATATTAGTGGAAACACTGTCATATTATAAGATATGTTTTTAGTAAATTACTTGTTGAACCAGCGGCAGAGGAGCATGGGATACTTCACGTAAACAATCAGGAGCGTCCTTAGCGGCGGCGGAATCCACCACTTATGCAAGACCCAGCGCGACGGCACTCCGGAGCGTTGTTGGTCGGAGTTAGTGGTTAGTCCGCCAGAGCGTTGCCCCGTTTACGTGAAGTATCCCATGCTCCTCTGCCGCGTCCGTCCTGCCCACTACTATTCGCAACATCCGTTCTCAAGGCCTGTGGAAATATAAACCATGCCGTGGTATAATTAATATAGTACTTGCTCCGTATAAAGATATCTTAAAAAAAGGAGGGCGGAATATGCGTCAGATACAACACATTAAAGAACGAAACCTTTTCTTTCCCCGGCGCATAACCGAAGCCATGGGCAAGATTTTTGACCAGCCGCTCACTATAGTGGAAGCACCGATGGGTTACGGTAAGACGACGGCGGTCAGAGAGCACGTTATAACGCGCGCCAATTTGTTATGGCAAAACGTATATGATGATTCAAAAGCCGCCTTTTGGAGTGACTTTTGTCTTCTTTTCAAAGAATTCGACAATGACCGTGCAGATAGTCTTGTACAACTTGGGTTTCCTGATGACAGCGTTTCCATGCACGCCGCTTTAACACTTATAAAGAATATTCCTTTACTCAAGCAAACTGTTATTGTTATTGATGATTTTCATCTTGTGGATACACCGGAGGCGGCAAGCTTTATCACTTTTTTGGCGGTAAATGAAATCGCAAATCTTCACATCGTACTCATTGCCCGCTTTTTTGAATTTTTTAGCACCGCAGAGCTGTCACTAAAGGGTTACCTTTATCACATTAAAAAGGAAAGCTTCGAGTTTAGTCAAAAAGAAATCATTGATTATTATAAATGCTGCGGTATAAGCATAACGGCAAGCGAAGCGGACGAGCTATACAATTTAACCGAAGGCTGGATCAGCGCGTTATACATTCTCATGCTGAATTTTAAGGAAGGCGGAAGTCTATTATCATCGATCAATATTTATAAGCTGCTTGAGCAAGCGGTTTATGATCCATTTCCGGATGAAATAAAAAAATTCCTTTTGTCGATGTCAATCTACAATAGCTTCACGCCGGAACAAGCCGCCTATATGATGCCGGACTCCGACATAGAGGAAATCATAAACGAAGTCACCGGCAGAAATGCCTTTAGCATGTATGACCCGATTCAAAAATCCTATCATATCCACAGCATTTTTAAGAATTTCCTCTCCAATAAGCTGAAGTCAATGGGGGAGCCTTTTGGGACGGAGCTTTATAAAAAAGCTGCTGGGTGGTATTTGCAAACTGGCGACTATCTTCTCTCTATGCGTTATTCATATCTTGGCGGAGACTTTGATACATTGCTTGAGGCTCTGGAACTGGATAGAGGGCAAAGTATAAACGGCCAACACAAGGAATTGCTCATAAAATATTTTGACGGCTGTTCAATCGAAGACAAGATAAAACATCCATATGCCGTGCTTATTTACGCCTGGCGTATGTTTATGTTTAACGAAATCTTTCTTTTCAAGAAAAACGGCGAAGCGTTCATGATGATTTATCGGAATATCGAAACCGCGGACGCCGATTACAAAGACAGACTTCTTGGCGAATATGAGCTCCAGATGAGCTTTGGGGAGTATAATGACATTGAAAAAATGTCCGAACGCCATAAGCGGGCGTCCGAGCTTTTAAGGGAACCCTCGCTGATTCTCGACAACCACTCAAGCTGGACATACGGGTCTCCGTCGGTGCTGTATCTGTTTTACAGAAAATCCGGTGAGCTTTTAAAAGAAGTAAACACTATGCTGGAAGTAATGCCTTATTATTATAAGATTACCGGTAATCACGGAAAAGGCGCCGGGGAAATCATGAGCGCCGAACGCTTTTACTATATGGGCGATTTCCTAAATGCTGAGATTGCCATGCACAAAGCCTATCAAGCGGTGGAGGAAACATCCGACATAATGCTTTGCACTACTTTTCTGGACATAAAACTCAACTTTATTAAGGGTGATCTCACGGGGATGATAGGACTCTTTAAAAAACTTCGTGACAATATCTACGAAAAGAAGTGGCATATGTTTCTGCACACTATAGATACTTGCGAGGCATATATCTTTTCCTGCCTGCACATGAATGAAAAAGTAGCGCCTTGGATTAAGGATGGCGAGTTTCAGAGCACACGGCTGCTCTTCCCCTCGCTTGCTTATCTCAATATTATATATGGGAGAGTTTTGCTGGAAAGCGGCCAATATGCAAAATTGCTCGGCAGCGCGGAACAATTTTTGAGCACAGCTTGTATTTACCCCAATTTAATGGCTCAGATTTATACACATATTTATATTGCGGCGGCCAGCGCTCAGATTTCAAGGACGGACGATGCCATTGCAGCACTCAAACAGGCGCTTTGCATTGCAACCCCGGATCAGGTATATATGCCGTTTGTGGAAAACGGCAATATCATAAATCCGCTTTTGGAAGTACTGCAAGCGCGGAATATGTATACAGACGACATCACCCAAATACTGGCACTTTACAAGCAATATCATAAGGCCGCGGAGCATATGATTAAGGAAAATTCCAGGCAAGGCAATAGGGCGCTAACTGAAAGAGAGAACGAAATAGCGCGTCTTGCAGGGCAGGGTCTTTCCAACAAGGAAATCGGCAAGCGCTTGTATATCTCTGAAAACACTGTAAAAACACAGTTGAAAAGTGTTTTTGAAAAGCTCGGTATTAATTCAAGGAGGTTGTTAAAACAGACGCTTGATATATGATTTTCGATATAAATCTACAATATCCATCAAATTCACCCATTCATATCACCCGCCGGGTGATATGAATGGGTGAGGATCCACTGTACAATATAAGTACAGTGGATTTTTATTTGTCCATAATTGGAGGTTGATTGTGAGCAGAATTGTAAGCGTTACACCAAAAGACGATTATTGCCTTGAAATTGTACTTGACAATGGCAATAGCATAATTATCGACTTCAAAAGCAGGCTTCATACACTGCGGTTCTCTATCTTATCCGATAAGGAATACTTTAATACAGTAACAACTGACGGAAGCTTTGTGCGGTGGAATTACAAAATCGAAATTTCAGTAAGCGAGATTTTTGAGTTGGCGATGAAATAAGAAGGGAGAGTATTCAATGATGTACATATATTTGGCACCGATAATGCAGGGCGCATTGATAATTGCTATCATTGCGCTGCTGCTTTGGATCACTTTATTTAGGCTAAGCAAAATCCGCAGGCTTAATATACACAACGCTTCCCTTACAAGCGAAGAACTCGACGACCATGCAAAAAAGACGGCTCTGGAGCATTCTATTTCCAAGAAAAAGAGCCTTTTGAACTGGCCGGTTCCACAAATGAACGAAAACTTTGTTTTTATTTCATCCGTATACAAAGGACTCAATGAGGACATACAAAAAAAGCATGCCCTCCATTCTTCCGCGGAATGGCTGCTTGATAATTTTTATATCATAGAAGAGCAGGTGAAAGTTCTCAGACGTGAATTAACGAAAAAGAGCTATCCGCGGCTGCCCGTTCTGCAGGCAGGGCCATTCAAGGGATATGCGCGAATATTTGCCATTGTCGCGGAGCTTGTGGCACATACCGATGGGCAGGTTGATGAAGTAATCCTCGCGGATTATCTGAAAGCCTACCAGTCGCACAATGTCCTTTTTGACAGGGAGATATGGGCAATCCCTACAGTGATGCGGCTTGCGCTCATCGAGAACATCAGACCTCTATGTGAAAACATCAAGAGCACACAACTGGAGCGGCATAAAGCGGACGAGCTTTTCGGTGTATGGTTGAAAAGGGAGGCACAGGACCCGGAAAAAGCTGCAAAGTTCATTATCGACAGCATAAAGGAGATGAAGGATGTCAATCCATCGTTTATTGAGCATTTATCCTATCGACTGCGAAGATCAGGCCGTAATTATATGCTCGTGCTGCAGACCATGGATAACGCACTTACCAGGCTGGGGTCTACTCTTGAGCAGATTACGCAAAAAGAGCATAATGCCCAGTCGGTGAATACCGTCTCCATGGGTAACAGCATTACAAGCCTGCATGATTTTGGAACGCTGGATTTTACAGATTTGTTTGAATCCGCGAGCTTCGTGGAGCAAATCTTAAGGCAGGATCCGGACGGAACGTATCCGCAAATGGATCTTACCACCCGTAATTATTACAGAAGCAGGATTGAAGAAATGGCTTCTGTTTATGGTGTTTCAGAAATTCATATCGCCAGGGAAGCGCTCGAACTTGCAAAAGAAGCACATTTAAGCTCTGTCCGGGAAAATAATGATATGTTAACCCAGCGCACATGGCATGTAGGGTATTATCTGATTGGAAACGGGATGAAAATCCTGGGAGACAGACAGGAAGGAGCAAAACATCCTTTCATAAACAAGCTTGGCGTAGATAACGTATTTCTAAAAAGGTTATATCTCGGTTCGATTGCTTTGATCACACTGGTTTTTGCCGCACTTGCAATATGGTATCCTATCCTCCTGTCTGTCCCCCATATGCTTTTTTTATCAGTACTTGCGGGAATCGTTGTGCTGATACCCGCTTCGGAAATTGCCGTGAACCTGGTGAATTGGATCATATGCAAGGCACTCCGGCCCGCTTTCTTTCCGCGAATGGAGCTAAAATCAGGCATTCCGGAAGAATTGAGCACTTTCGTTGTTGTGCCGACCCTGCTCTCTGATGCAGGACGCGTCAAGGAGCTGCTAAAAAGCTTAGAGGATCATTATCTCGCTAACAGGGAAGAAAATCTGTACTTTGCTTTAATTGGCGCTTATCGGGACTCGGACGCGGCGATCATGGATGACGATGAAGCAATCATAGATACCGCTATGTGTGGGATAGAGGCGCTGAACAAAACATATGCACCTCATGGCAGGAATATATTCTACTTTTGCCACAGGGAGAGGCAATATAACGAAAAAAACAATAAATGGATCGGATGGGAACGGAAAAGAGGCGCTCTGATAGAGTTTAACGACCTCCTTTTAGGCTCCGAAGATACCAGCTTCATATATTTATCCGATAAGGATGTATCCTCTCTAGATATCCAATATGTGATTACCCTTGACAGCGATACCGTCCTGCCGATGGGTATGGCGAAAAAAATGATCAGCGCCATGGCCCATCCTCTGAACCGGCCGGTCATTGACGAAAAGCAAAGAATTGTCACCGAAGGCTACGGTATTATGCAGCCACGGGTTGACGTAGATATCGAAAGTTCCAATAAATCGCTCTTCGCAAGGCTTTTCACCATTCAGGGCGGCATCGACCCCTATGCCAACGCCATCTCCGATGTTTACCAAGACTTGTTCGGCGAGGGTATTTTTACCGGAAAGGGAATTTACGATTTAAGAGTATTTCAGGCTGTGTTGAAAGAGACCATCCCGGAAAACGCAATCCTGAGCCATGATCTGCTGGAAGGTTCCTATGCCCGAACCGCACTGGTCTCAGACCTTAAACTGATAGACTCATTCCCGTCGGGGTATAACGCCTTTTCGGCCCGGCTGCACCGCTGGGTCAGGGGCGACTGGCAGCTTCTCCCCTTCCTGTTTGCGACAGTTTTCGATCATGACCAAATTAAGATCGCCAATCCTCTATCCCTGCTGTCGAAATGGAAGATGTTCGACAATTTGAGAAAAAGCCTTGTAGCACCCTCACTTATGATATTGACGGCGTTGAGTTTTAGCGTCCTGCCCGGCAGCATAACTTTCTGGCTTGGGATCCTCTTTATTTCGGCGGATTTTCCGCTTGTGATGGCAGCCGTTAAGCTTTTATTCTCCCCTTGGGTTCAAAATGGAAAGACAAAGCGTCATATGCCGCAACTAATGGGATTCAAAGCGGCTTTTCTTCAAGGGCTTCTGACACTTACTTTATTGCCGTATCAGGCATCATTGATGATGAACGCCATTATCGTAACGCTGATCCGCATTTTATTTACTAAGAGGGATCTGCTTCAGTGGGTCACTTCGGCAGACGTGGAGAAAACACAGAAAAATTCACTTGGAAGTTATTTGTCCAAAATGAGCGCTTCTTTCGGAGCGGCTCTTGCTGTTTTCGTTCTCGCCATTATCTTCAAGCCAGAAGCGGCAGCGGTCAGTCTGGCATTTTCAATCCTTTGGGCAAGCGCGCCCTTTGTCGCTTATTTCATCAGTAAAGACCGGATCGCAGAAGCACCGGATGTTACCGCAAAAGAACGTAACCGGCTTGGAAAGATCGCCAGAAAAACTTGGCGGTATTTCGAGGAATTCGTCAATATCAAAAACAATTATCTTGCTCCTGATAACTATCAGGAGAATCCTCCCAGGGGACTTGCCCATAGGACGTCGCCTACCAATATCGGGCTCGGACTGCTGTCAACCTTATCGGCGAGGGATTTGGGGTACATTGGCACTCGTGAGCTTATAGACTTGATCGACAAGACCATATCCACCGTGGAAGGCCTAGAAAAATGGAAGGGTCATCTATACAACTGGTACGATACGCGCACCTTGAAGACGCTGCACCCGGGTTATATATCCACCGTTGACAGCGGCAATCTTGCCGGTTACCTCATCACACTGGAGCAGGGACTAACGGGTTATCTCCACAATCCTTTTATAGACGCTAGTTTTCTCTACGGTATCCGGGATACACTTTCATGCGCGGGACAAGAAGATTCCGCCGACTATAGCAGAATCGCCGCACTACACGCTCTGTGCAACAATGCACCCATAGACGCAATGCTTTGGAATCAGATACTAAATCGGCTCACAAACGGCGAGGCATTCAGCGCCATAAAAATTCCGGCCTGGAAGGCCAAACTCGACCGCATGGTGACGTTCGCTAAAAAAGAGATGGCGGATTTCATGCCGCATATAGAACTGTTAAAGGAAATTCCCGAGGAGTTTTACGAAGCGAACAGCTCAGAGGAGCGGTTCCCCGGCTTTAGCGAAACGCTGGGCTTGTTAAGGAAAAACAATGCGCTTATTGAGATGCCGGACATATACGCGCGTGCAGCCCGCCATGTGAGCCTCATGATAGAAGGAGTCCGGGCAAACGGGACGGAGTGCAGCAATTACGGTATTGCCTATTTATGCGAATTGGAGAAAGCACTGGCGACCGCCATGCAAAATATACGACAATTTATCGACCGATACGACATGCTCATACGCCGAGTTCACGTCCTGTCGAAAGCAATGGTTTTTACGCCCTTATATGTGAAGAAAAAGCAGTTATTCTCCGTCGGATATAATGTAGATGAAAATGAACTCAGCAATTCATACTACGATTTACTTGCTTCCGAGACGCGACAGACAAGCTATATCAGCATTGCCAGAGGGGAAATCCCGGAGTCACACTGGTTTAGAATGGGGAGGGCTTTAACGACAGTGGACGGATATAAGGGGCTTATTTCCTGGACGGGCACTATGTTTGAGTACTTAATGCCTTTGTTGATCATGAAAAACTATAAAGATACGCTGCTGGACGAAACCTATTCTTTTGTGATAAGAAGCCAAAAAAAGTATGGAAGGCAAAGGAACATGCCGTGGGGCACATCGGAATCCGCATTCAATTCACTGGACTTTAATCTCGACTACCAGTATAAAGCGATCGGGGTTCCCTGGCTGGGTCTTAAAAGAGGATTGATACAGGATGCCGTGGCCTCGCCCTATTCTACTTTCCTGGCGCTTCTCGTTGATCCCAAAGGCGCCATCCAAAACATAACCCGGTTGGAGGAAGATGGACTGGATGGCTCTTACGGATTCTATGAAGCAGCTGATTATACGCCAGAGAGGCTGCTCTTTGAACGAAAGCGCGTCATTGTAAAAAGCTATATGGCGCATCATCAGGGAATGAGCCTGCTTGCCCTCAATAATTTTCTAAATGATAACATCATGCAGGAACGCTTCCATTCGAACCCCGAAATGCACGCGGCGCGGCTTCTGCTTTTAGAAAAGGTTCCATCAAATCTTGTGTTCACCAAGGAAAATAAGGAAAAGGTCATGCCTCTGAGGCAAGAGATTTTGGAGGTTCATATCCCGGTTCGGATATTTCATCTTCCTGATCCCATTTTGCCTAAAGCGCACATATTAACAAACGGCAATTATTCTATTATGATCACGGATAGAGGAACCGGATACAGCAACAACAAGATGGTGAATGTGACCAGATGGAGAGAGGACAGTACACTGGATCCATACGGGATGTTCTTTTACCTGCGGAATGTGAACACAAATGCCGTTTGGTCTGCCGCTTATTCACCGCTAAATACCCCACCCGACCAATATGAGGTAGTTTTCACTGCAGATAAGGCAACCTTCAAGAGGGTGGACGGACAAATAGAAACAAAGACCGAGGTGGCGATTGCGTCTGGAGACAACACTGAGTTCCGCAGAATTTCGCTTAAAAACCTGGGACTGAAGCCATATGTCGTGGAGGTCACGAGTTATTTGGAGGTAGTTCTGGCCCCTCAAGCCGCCGATATCGCGCATCCGGCCTTCAGCAATCTCTTTGTCGAAACGAGATATCAGTCAGACAGAAGGTGCATTATAGCAAACCGGCGTCCTCGCTCGGACAGCGACGAAGGGGTTTGGCTGGGGAACGCCGTTGTGCTCAATGGAGATACCCTCGGAGATATACAGTTTGAAACGGACAGGATGAATTTCCTGGGCAGGGGCAACACGACCAGATCTCCGGCGGTGATGGAGCGCGGCAGGCCTCTTTCCAACACGGATGGTTCGGTGCTGGATCCCGTAATGAGCTTACGGGTCAGCGTGCGAATCGATCCGGGAAAAACGGTGATGGTTTCCTATGTGACAGCTGTTGGGCAAACCAATGAAGCATTGCTTCTGTTGCTTGACAAATACGCCAGTCCCGACGCGGTGGCACGGGCGTTCCGATTGGTGCTGGCAAGAAGCCGGGTTGAAACAATGTACTTGGGCCTGAAAGCGTCCGAAATTGAACTTTACCAAAATATGCTCTCCAACATTCTTTATAACAGCCCCACAAGGCGGATAAGCAGGGCTTTGATGCCGGAAGCCGGCGGTGCCCAGACAACGCTTTGGCGGCATGGTATTTCCGGAGATATTCCGATCATTCTTGTAATTCTAAAGAAAGCCGATCAAGTGGACATATTGTTTGAGGCGCTCAAAGCACACGAGTATTGGCAGCTATTAGGCTTGAAGATGGATTTGGTCATAGTATGCGATGAGGCATTCAGTTATGAGAATCCACTACATGCTCTTATTCTGGATATTGTGGCGTTGCGGCGTACCCATTCTGCTTCAACTCGGTCGGGCAATATTTATGTTCTGAATAGAAATAATTTACTGGCAGAGGATGTCCATATACTCCGTGCGGTCGCAAGGATTGTATTGATAGGTGACGCACGAAGCATGGAAGAGCAGATGTCCATACCGGAGATCGAAAGTTTGCCGCTGCTAAGAGTTTTTACCAATAAACCGGCGGGATTTGTCCCACCTGCCGCGGAACAGCTTAGTCTTCAATACTTCAATGGGATCGGAGGGTTTGGCTCGGACGGAAAGGAATATGTCATTCGTCTTGAAAAGGGTCAGAATACGCCCGCTCCGTGGGTGAATGTAATCACCAATCCTGAATTTGGATTTATCGCTACTGATTCCGGCTCGGGATATACCTGGTATGAAAACAGCCATGAAAACAAGCTGACGCCCTGGTCAAACGACGCGGTATCAGACAGCCCCAGCGAAGTGCTGTATATGCGTGACGAGGATAGTGGTGCATGTTTTACGGTGACCGCCCTGCCCATCAGAGATGACGAACCTTATACCGTCAGGCATGGATACGGTTATTCCGCATACGAACACACCAGTCATGGAATAGAACAGAAGCTGACACAGCATGTGCCTGTGAACGAGGCTGTCAAGGTGAATATAGTCAGCCTGAAGAATATTACCAAACAAAGGCGGAATCTATCGGTAACCTACTATATACGCCCGGTACTGGGCGTGAGCGATCAAGCTACTGCGATGCACATCCAAACGAGCCTTGCCCCATCAGGAGCTTTACTATTTGAAAACCCCTATGAAATGGGATGTGCCGGCAAAATCTGTTTTGTTGATGTTTCACTGACAGATCGCTGTGTCACCGGTAACCGTAAGGAGTTTTTTGGTGCTGGGGATATCAGCGCACCTGAAAGCTTGCTGCGCGAAGGACTTTCAGGAGTCCTCGGGACAGGTTTTGACCCTTGCGGCGTCATGCAGATCAAGGTGAGCTTGAAGCCAAACGAGAGCCGGGATATCGTTTTTCTTTTAGGCGCGGCCGGAAGCATCCGGGAAGCAGATGACATTACACAGTGCTATAGAAAAGTCAGCACAGCAAAAGAATCCTTAATCGAGGTTCAAAAGTTTTGGAAAGATAAAATGAATATCGTCGAGGTAAATACGCCCATGGATTCCATGAATCTGATGCTCAATGGATGGCTGCAATACCAGGTTATTTCGTGCCGATTGTGGGCGCGGTCGGGCTTTTATCAGTCTGGCGGTGCGTATGGTTTCAGGGATCAGCTTCAGGATTGCCTTGCCATCGCCCACCTGTGGCCGGAAATAGCCCGGGCGCAGATACTCGTCCATGCAAAGCATCAATTTGTGGAAGGGGATGTTCAGCACTGGTGGCATGAACCGGAAGGGAACGGAACGCGCACACGTTTCTCAGACGACCGTTTATGGCTGCCCTATGTCACATCCGAATATGTGAGGATCACGGGCGACAACGCGATACTCACAGTTCAGCTTCCGTTCTTGGAAGATGCGCCGCTGGCGGAACTCGAGGATGAAAGATATTCGAAACCATATATTTCGGACATCAGAACCTCCTTATATGATCACTGCGTCCGTGCAGTGGAATTTTCACTGCAGTTTGGACAACACGGGCTTCCGTTAATGGGTACAGGCGATTGGAACGATGGCATGAATACAGTCGGCAACAAGGGCAAGGGTGAAAGTGTATGGTTAGGCTGGTTCTTAGCGTCCGTTCTTGAAATGATGTCACCTATTTGTGTCAAAATGGATGATTTAGGAAAGGCGGAAGAATATCTCGAAACGAGGGAAAGGCTTCTCGCAGCGATCGAAGAAAACGCGTGGGACGGGAATTGGTACAGACGCGCTTATTTTGATGATGGAACCCCGCTAGGTTCAGCGCAAAACTATGATTGCAAGATAGATTCCATAGCCCAAACCTGGGCGGTTATATCAGGTGGCGGCAGCCCGCAAAGAGCAAAACTTGCGATGGATTCGCTGACAGACTATCTTGTGCAATGGGAAGATGGACTGATAAAACTATTTACGCCGCCATTCGATGGCGGAGAGGCGGAACCGGGCTATATTAAAGGATACCTCCCGGGAGTAAGAGAAAATGGCGGACAGTACACTCATGCGGCGGTGTGGGTTATCATTGCCTTCGCTAAAATGGGGGATGGCGATAAGGCATGGGAACTATTCAGTCTCATTAATCCTATCAACCATTCCAGTAACTATGGAGAGTGTTCCAGATATAAATTAGAGCCCTATGTTATGGCGGCGGATATTTACGCTGCCCATCCCCATATTGGAAGGGGCGGATGGTCATGGTATACCGGTTCTGCCGGGTGGATGTATCGGGCCGGGCTGGAGTATATTCTGGGCTTTCAGAAAAATGGGGACGCCATTATTATGGATCCTTGTATTCCGCAAAAATGGACGGAATACGCTATTAAATATAAATTCATTGATACGGTGTACAATATCAGGGTGGATAACCCTCAGGGACTGAACAAGGGCGTTAAAAGCATATCTCTAGACGGAAAGGTATCGGAGGGTAATCGGATACCCCTTGTAAACGACGGAAAAAGTCACGAAGTTCTGGTGTTAATGGGGTTGTAGCGGAGCGCAGGCCTTAAGGTAAAAAGTCGGGACTTTGTCTTCAGTCTTAGAGCCGGTACCTTAATGGTCCGGCTCAAATCCTAATTCAAGTAATCAATTGGCTGCTCTTTCAATCGAAAGCCCCTCATGATAGCGTTTGCTAAACACTTCATACCCTTTTACATCTTTCATTTCCGGTTTTACAATTTTGCCTTCCCGATCCGAAAAAACCGTATCATTCAAATAACACTCTAGGAGCTTGGGACAAAAGTATCATTTTCTGTTGCCACGATATATGGCTCCCGGGCCCCATTCCAATCAAACGAAGAATTCAAAATGGCTTCCGGATAATCCGTATTCGGATAGAAATCCGTCCATTGCCGCTGCTTCTGCAACCCGTCCAATCGTACCATCTGCAATAACCACTTCAACTGGTGTGCCATCCGTATAGCAAATATTTTCTTGAAATAATTTTTTTGCCGCTTCCGCCATCGACATCGTCTGCTCTTCCAATGACTCTCTTACTCTTAACATCCCTTGCCGAGCATCAATAATTGGTCGGATTCCTATAATTGGATGTACCTTTAATTTATCTTTTTTCTTCATATTTGCCCCTTTCCTTATAAAATTGCAAAAATAATCTCGATTTAACATATTCTCATATGGATTGTAGTTTTCCATCGCCATTTTCTCTTTCTCCTGATATAAAATCATTTTATTTTCTTAACAAATGACTCCAACCGATTTAATCCATCATTGATCGTCTCATCCGAAACTGCAAAAGAAAAACGTATAAAACCTTCGCCATCATCTCCAAAAGCGGTTCCCGGAACCACAACAAGTCCAACCTCATCCATCAGACAATCAACTAATTCCTCCACCGGCAAACCAAGACTTCGCACATTGGCAAAAGCATAGAACGTCCCTTGCGGCGGACGGCAGCAGATACCGGATATGTTATTAAGACCGCTGATAATCATTAGCCGGCGGCGGGCATAGTGCGCCATCATATTGCTTATCATGCTCTGATCACCCGTCAACGCTTCAATACAAGCAAACTGTGCCGGAACATTACAGCAAGATGTTTCTAACTCATGTAACTTAACCATAATCTGCATCAAAGATGCCGGTGCTGTTACATAGCCAATTCTCCATCCCGTCATCGCATATGATTTTGAAAAACTATTGATCACAATGGTACGTTCTTTCATATCCGGCAGCGTGGCAATGCTGATATGCTCATTATCATCATAAACAATCTTTTCATAAACTTCATCGGAGAGCACCCATAAATCAAACTCCCTGGCAATCCCGGCCACCATCTCAATTGTTGCTCTGTCTGCCATGGCTCCGGTTGGATTACATGGAGAATTAAAAATAATCATGCGCGTATTTGGTGTAATACATTTGCGCAAATTCTCTTCGGTATACATAAAATTATCTTCTTCAAAAACTTTACATATAGCTGCCTTACCATGATTAAGTGTTGTCAGCATCGGATACGGAGTCCATTGCGGTCCCGGTATGATCACTTCATCGCCCGGCTCGATTACCGCTTGAATAGCTAGATAGATTGCTTCGGTCCCGCCATTTGTTACCATAACCTCAGTTTCCGGATCTACCCTTAAACCATTATCCTGCAAAAACTTATTTGCTAATTGTTCACGCAAAGGCATGATTCCCGCATTATGAACGTAATGTGTATTTCCCTCCAGAGCAGCCCTATATGCAGCTTCAATGATTGGCTGCGCTGTATCGAAATTTGGCTCTCCAACCGTAAACTTTGCCCAATCATCATGTCCTAGTGATCTATTAAAAACTTTTCTAATTTTTGAACCGGGCGTTTCGGCCGCCCGTTTACTTATTTTAGGCATGTCTTTTAATCTCCTTTCCTCGCTCAAACTTAAATACCACAAATCTCATAAGCCGCACTCTTTCAGAACTTCCTTAAGTTCAGCAACCTCGGCGTCTGTGATGTTCTCAAGCGGTTCTCTAACCACACCGCCTGGCAGACCACGCAATTCCATCGCCCGCTTAATAACCGACTGATAAAGCGCAGTCGCACGACCACCGATTTCCGGATCATTGCTGGATGGTACACTTCTTTTCGTCATACAGCGAGCAATAAATTTGTGATATGGAATAATCTGATCCATCAACTTATTTGCTTCGGCAAAATTCTGTACTTTACACGCATCATAAAAGTCAAAAATCAAGTTGGGAGCCAAAAGTAATAGCTCTGTTACCATTGCCGGACAACCAAAAGGAGCCTCAAACATATAGTTCAGATGACCAATTCCACAGCATACTTTAAATTCGCTGGGATCTGTTTCCGTTTTCATCCAATAATATTTCTCAATTGTTGTCGCATTTTCTTTTGATGCAATGATATTAGGTATCTTAGATAACCTTGCAATTACATTCGGCGGTGTAAACATCTTCGATGTCGAAGGATTATTATAAATCATTACACCCACATCTAAGGCTTCTGCTACTTTTGAAAAATGACGGTAAAGACCTTCTTCCGTAATCTGCATATAATATGGATTTGATATCATTGCACAATCAATACCCAGAATCTCTGCCCGCTTGCTGATATCAATCGTCAGCCCCGTTGCTGCACGACCTGTACCGGCAATTACGGGGACTCGACCATTTGCTGTTTTTACTACCGTATCAATCATCTGCAAGGTTTCTTCATCTGTCATCGCATAGAACTCAGATGTGCTTCCGGCAATCATAATTGCACCTTCATGTCCTTTTAGTTGTTCACATGCATATTCCGTCGTTTCTCGCATTGCACCCAAATCTAATGTTTCATCATCCTTGAAATGCGTGGGTATCAAACCAATCACTCCGTTTAATTTTTCTAACATTTGCTGATAAGATAAACTCATATTTACATCTCCTTTATAATTGATTTCTAACACCCAAGATAGGCTTCTCTAATAGATGGATCTTTAAGAAGGACTTGAGCCTCTCCGCTTTTTGTAACCTTACCGGTCTCCAGGACATATGCTCTGTGAGAGGTACTCAATGCCATTTGTGCATTTTGTTCAACTAACAGCACAGTCCGTCCTTGTTCATTAATTCGTTTAATTACCGCAAATATCTCTTCTACAATAAGCGGAGCCAATCCCATCGACGGCTCGTCCAGTAAAACCAATGAGGACGTTGTCATCAAAGCCCGCCCCACTGCAAGCATTTGCTGCTCTCCCCCGGACAATGTTGCACCCGGTTGGGACTCACGCTCTTTTAGCCTGGGAAAAATGCTATAAACATTTTCTAAATCCTCTTTTACCGCTTTCGTATCCTTGCGTCGAAATGCTGCTATCATAAGATTATCAAAAACAGAGAGCCTGGTAAAAATCCGCCGGCCTTCCGGAACATGAGCAATCCCATTAAGCGCTGTTATGTGTGCCTTTTGATGCACGATTTCTTGTTCATCAAATAAAATCGAACCGCTGTTTGCCTGCTCTAACCCCGAAATCGTCCGCAATATAGAAGTTTTCCCAGCCCCATTCGCACCAATCAGAGATACAATTTCGCCTTCTTCCACCTGAAAACTAACGCCACGCACAGCATTGACTGCGCCATAAGAGACACACAGTTTTTCCACCTTTAATTTTGTCATCAGCTGCTCCCTCCCTTTCCTAAATAAGCTTCTATAACCTGAGGGTTTGCTTGAATTTCTTCTGGTTTACCTTCCGCAATTGTCTCACCAAAGTCAAGAACCTTAATATGTTCTGCTATCTTCATCACCATACTCATGTGATGTTCAATTAGTAAAACTGTGATGTCAAATTTCTTTCTGACATCGGCGATAACTTCCATTACCTCCTCAATTTCGACTTCATTCATCCCCGCCGCCGGTTCGTCTAAAAATAAGATTTGAGGATCTGTAGCTAATGCCCGGACAATCTCAAGCTTGCGCTGTTCCCCATAGGGAAGATTTCCCGCCTGTAATTCACTGACATCATCCATGTTAAACAGTGCTAAAAGTTCATGCGATTTTTCCTCAATCATCTTTTCTTCGCTTTTGCATTTCCTTGTCCTAAGAATTGCATCGAAGAACCCATAAGTCGTCTTTCCCTTCATGGCAACTTTTACATTATCTAAAACACTTAACTTCGTAAATAATCTAATATTTTGAAACGTTCTTGCAACACCCATGGAACTGACTTCATGGGGATGACACTCCAAAATGGACTGCCCGTTAATTAATATATCGCCTTCCGTCGGTTTGTAAATCCCTGACAGCATATTAAATGTTGTTGTTTTTCCAGCACCATTCGGTCCAATAATTGCAGTCAACTCACCTTTTTCAAGCGAGAGATTAAAGTCATTTACAGCTCTTAGTCCACCAAAAGTAATCCCTACGCCTCTAGCCTCTAAAATACTCATGCTTTTCCCACCCCCTTCTTCTTAAATCGCTGCTTGATTTTCTTCCATAACTTCCCTTCTGTTTCTGCATATGTCTTGATGCCCAGGAACTTCATCTCTCTGTTTCCCGCTATTCCATATGGCCGGAAAATAATCGTGTACAGCAATACAAGCGCATAAATTACAAGCCGCCAGTCTTCCATGAACCGCAAGAACTCAGGCATAATGGTCATGATAAAACCACCTAGAACAGATCCGGTAATCGTACCAACACCACCGGTATACAGATACACTAAAAGATCAGAGGATTTTGCATAAGCAAAATTATCCGGACTGATAAAAACAAGCAGATGGGCAAAGAGTGCACCTGCTATACCTGCTATAAAAGCTGAATATGTGAAAGCAATTGTTTTATATTTCCTGGCATCCGTTCCCATCGCTTCTGCCGCTATTTCGTTTTCACGGATTGCCAGACAAGCACGCCCATACGTAGATGTGATAAAGTTTCGGGAAGTATATACCACCAGTAATACCACCACAAAAATCCATGTAAAATTTGTAAGCTTGGGAATATTGATCATTCCCCTAGGCCCACCAACAAATTCAATCAGCCGAATAACCGACCGAATTAACTCACCAAACCCAAGTGTAATAATCGCTAAATAATCGCCTTTGACCTTTAAGGTTGGACGTGCAATCAAAAAACCTCCAAAAGCTGCAATGATGCCTCCGATAATCATGGCAAATAAAAATAGAACTGCAGACAAAGCATCGCTTGCTCTTAATCCCAAAACAGGTAATAACTGAGTTGTAATAATTGCTGATATATATGCACCAATCGCCATAAATCCAGCCTGTCCCAACGAAAATAATCCCGTGATCCCATTAACCAGATTCAGGCTTAGGGTCATAATAATGTTGATACCCGCCAGCATAATAACCTGAAACAAATAATTATTGATAATCCCTTGAGAATTCAAAAACAGTATCAGTAAATATATCGCTATAAAACAAATATACTCTTTTCGAATCACTTTTTTCATGTTCTTCATCTTCAGCCGCCCCCTATACTTTCTCGGTTTCAGCCGTTCCCAGTAAACCAGCCGGCTTATACAAAAGAATTATGATCATAATGACAAAAGATGCGCCGTATGAAACACTAGAATTAAAGGATTGCAGAAGTACTTCCACCATGCCGAGCATAAGGCCGCCAAGGACTGCGCCCTTAGTGTTGCCAATCCCTCCCAATACCGCGGAGATAAAAGCTTTATTTCCAATAGTTGCAGCCATATAAACATGGATAGACGGATATACGCTGGAATAAAGAATACCGCAGATCGCTGCCAACCCAGATCCAATACAAAAAGTAATCGAAATAATCCTGTTTACATTGATCCCCATCAAAGCGGAACCATCTTTATCGCAAGAAGCTGCAATCATTTGTTTTCCAATTGATGTTTTAGAAACCAAGAGCTGCATAGCAAGCATCAATACGAATGATACACCGATGACAACAATCTGGATCGCCGATATGGTAACTCCGCCAATTGTTATATTCGCAGATGTAAATAACGACGGATACGCACGCGGGACTGGTCCGACCACCGGAATGCAGCGCAGGAAATTCTGTATAAACATACTAACACCAACTGCCGCAACCAGACTGGATAAAGTCGGGCGGTTACGAAGTGGTTTATATGCAATACGCTCTACAAGCCCCCCTAACAATGCAACAATGATCATCGTCGCTACTATTACAACAGCAACAACCCACCATGGACTCCCAAAACCTGACAGTGCTGTATACACAAACAATGATACAAATGCGCCCAGCATCATAAAATCTGCATGCGCCAGGTTAATCATCTTAATAATGCCGTAGACTAATGTGTAGCCTGTTGCTAACAATGCATATATGCTGCCAACCTGCAGACCATATACTATTAGTTGTATGGCTTTTACCATAATTTTATTGCCCCCTTTTTACTATCATTAGATTGAAATCCCCACTTTTAATACTCAATTAAAAGTGGGGAAACAGGACACTTACTCTGCACTGATGGTTGAAACGTATTCACCTGCACCATCTTTATAGGTCAGAATAACTGCATTTTTTCTCGGGTTGCCACCTTCGTCCATCGTGACATTCCCGGAAGGGAGATCCATATTGGTTGCGGCAATTGCATCTCGCAGGGAAGGACCATCAAAAGTCTCTATGCTGCTCAATGCATGCAGTACGATCTGCATTGATTCATACGCAAGCGTAGCATGAGAACCCGGATTTTCACCTGCCACTTCATTATAGGCCTTAACCCATGCCTGAGCTGCTTCACTGGTATCAGAACTACTGAATGGTGCAACATAGCATGCACCTTCAACCATATCTTTACCCGCTACATCTACCAGCGTAGTCAAATCCCATGAGTCTCCGCCAAGGAAAGTTGCTGTAATCCCCATGCCGCGCGCCTGTTGAATCTGAAGCGGCAATTCTCCAACCTGATTCGGCAAGAATAGTACATCGGGATTTTTTGAAGCTATATTAACTAACTGCGCATTAAAGTCTTTTACATCGGCACCGGCATATTCTTCAATTGCCACAACTTCACCGCCGCCTGCTTCAAACGCTTCAACAAATGCCTCTTTTAAGTATTTTGAATAGGCGTCAGCATTGCTAAATAACACTGCTGCTGTTTTAGCCTTAAGATCATCAGCTGCAAATGCCGCTGCTACTTTTCCCTGGAACGGATCCAGGTAGCACGCTCTAAAAATATAATCACCAACTTTTGTAACTTCTTCATTGGTGGCAAAAATAGTCACATTTGGCACTTCTGCTTCCTGTGCGATCGGACCTGCCGCTAACGCACAGGCACTTTCATTTGGCCCCACGATCGCAACTGCCTTGTATTCATCAATAAATTTTCGATACACATTCGCACAGATGTCTGGCTTTGCTTCCGTATCTTCTAATGCAAATTTAACTTTTACCTGCTTGCCCATAATCTGAATACATCCATCATTCTTGGCAAGCTCATTCTCAACTACTTTAATAGCATCTTTCTGATACTGGCCAACCAGAGCATTTTCACCTGAAAGTGTTCCTGCAAAACCAATCGTAACCTCATCCGGCACATTATCCGCACTGCCGCTTGCACCACTTCCTGCTCCGGCTGACCCGCAGGCAACACAGCTGAGTATCATGCCGGTACAAAGCATTATACCTATTAACTTTTTCATTCTTACTTCCTCCAATCTCTCATTGTTACTGTATTTAATTTTCTATCATTTCAAACGGACAATACTGATATTGAAGGCAAGATGACTGCAGTCAATTAGTGTTTTTAATCTTGCGATGGTGTATGGCCGTGAAATTTTTCTTTTTGTTCCTGGCTTACTTTACCTGCAATTGCTTCGATATCCGCCAGAGATACATCGATATGATCCTCCATCGCCTGTACACCTGCTGAAAGATCTTGATTCTCCAAAGCATCAATGATACGCTTGTGTGGAAACAATGCATGAATTGCATTTTCCGCAACCGCAAAAGCCTTTTGTCGATATGGTTTTAATGCATTGACAATGATGTGATTAATTTCTACCAGCAGCGAATTACCGGATATCCTAGCCAACTCCATATGAAATCTCTCATCAAAGATTGCCATTTTTTCCGCATCGCCTCTCATCGTAGCATTTTCAAAAGCGTTATGGATCGACCTGATTTCTTCTATGTCTTCATCCGTTCTGCGCATAATCGCATATCTGATATTCATAACTTCAATATTACAGCGCACTTCAAAAAAATCATTTAATTGAGACTTTCGCAGTGCAAACCATTTCTCAACGGTTTCCCTTGTTTCAACACTTGTAGCTATAATATAGGATCCGCTTCCATGCCTTGTTTCTATGTACCCCATCGCCCGAACCACACTAATAGCTTCTCGAAGTGTTGATCGGCTTACACTAAACCTATTGCATAGTTCCTTTTCTGTTGGCAATTTATCTCCAAGAGAATACTCACCGCCAATGATACAATTCGTAAGCTCATTTACTACCATGTCTATTGTACTTTTTTCTTTCATCTGCATTTCACTCTCCATTCATTTTAGTGGACGACGACGTTATCCAAAGATGAAGCTCCAAGAGAGTATCCAAACAACATCAACATCCAAATATTTTATATTAATCATACTACATTTTCTTTATTAATCATACTAAAATACATTATTTTCCAAAGTTATCTGATGTTTTTATATCTTATCTGATGTATTTCATTGTAAGACATGCGTTATGTTTTTGCAACTATTTTTGTTTTTATTATTTCAATTCTGCATTTTCAACAAAAACATTTCAAATTCATTGTTAATATTTCATATACACATTTAACATTCAGGAATGATATTCTATGCATTTTTTCCGTATATCGCGTAAAATAGATCTTTTAAAAAAATATAGCAAATAAATGATAAGTTTTTTTGTTCATTTTGTCAATTGCTTTAAAAATAGTTCTAATATAGTATATATTCATCGGACAAATTTATTATTTGTAGATGAATATATCTTTTATCAAGGAGGAAAGAAACATGACCCAAAAAGAGTTTACCCAAAAATACGGCAAAATATTAGTACCTGTTTTAACGCCGTATTACAGCGATGAGGAAGTTAACTATGACGCATATGCAGAATTAATTAATTACCTGATCAGCAGCAAATCCTGCGATTCCATTATCGTAACCGGAACTACCGGCGAAGCTTCCCTGCTTACCTTCGAAGAACGTGTAAGGTTAATGGAAACTGCCGTAAAAGCCGCTGCCGGGCGGGTTCCCGTTATCGGCGGAACCGGCTGCGCATCGACAAAGGAAACCATTGCCTTAACAAAAGAAGCTGAAAAACTCGGCATTGACTTAGTTATGGTTGTTTGCCCATTCTACAACAAACCAACTATGGAGGGCGTTTACACACACTATAAGGCGATTGCCGAAAGTACAACCTGCAACATTTTACTATACAACATTCCAATTTTTGTTGGTATCAATTTGGAAGCAGAAGTTGTTCATGAACTGGCTAAAATCAAAAACATCATTGGTATTAAGGATGAAGCAGGAATCAATCCAACTCAGGTAACAGACTTTATGCTGGCAACCCGAGATGTTAATCCGGAATTCATAATTTTCAACGGTGACGACATCATGTTACTGCCGACAATCATACAGGGCGCACTGGGTATTGTTACTGGCGGAGCACATATTTTCGGCAATGAGATTCGAGGGATTTTTGAGGCATTTGCAGAAGGCAAGAATGAGGTTGCCAAAGATAAGTTCGAGTCATTATATCGTTTTTGTAAATCCTGCGGACAAAACGGAAGAATCCTTCCAAACTCAATCCTTCGTCCGGCAGTTGAAAAGGTGACCGGGATTTCTATCGGACCAGGCAGAAGACCACTGGCTCCAGCTACCGAAAAAGAGTTAAATGTTACCTATTCAATTTTGAAGGAAGTGGGTAAATTATAAAAACCTCACCAATAAAACCTCTCTTTTATAAAAATCCTTCATAAGTAATCTTAGAAGGACAATAGCATGTAACCATTATTGATAAACAAGGCGCATGCACATGAGGCATGCGTCTTATTTTCATAATAATTAAGGAATATCATCTAACGAATATCGTCAAGGTGTTTGATGGCTTTCGGGCAAAAAACAAAAGATCCGCTGGGTTTGGAATGCATCCAATATCCCCGCGGACCTACGTTATGCTGCTATTTCATTGTTTTTACTTTCTCGCTCCGTCAGTGCCGACCTCATGCCGGTGATCAGGCAGTTTTCACCTCAGCGCTCCACTAATATATACCCGCTTATTTTTGTTGTTTTATAGATGCATGTAAAATATCCACAGCCAGATCAACCCCCAGCTTACCGCTGTTCAAAAACAGGTGATAGATATCAGTATCTTTCCATTCCACACCAGTAGCAGTTTTGAAATAATTAGCCCTGCGCTTATCCTGCCGATGCAATACCTTTTCAGCTTGCATGGAGTCATTTCGGTAAATATCAACAGCCCTCTCAATTCTCGTTTCATAGTCCGCATGAATAAATACCTTCAGTGCGCTGTCTCTATCTTTCAGTAAACCCGCCGCACCTCTGCCTATGATCACACAGGGACTCAAGGATAAGTTTTGTATGATGTCAGATTCAACAAAGGCGAGTTTTTGCGCCTTGGTTGAATCCACGCTCCTTCCGGCTGTAATATCAGCAAGCATACTTAAGTTGTAAAGTAAGCTGCCGGTCATGCCTTCCTCAAGATTACTCAGTTCACCAAGAGATAAATCCATTTTTATCGCGGCCTTTTCAAGAATATCATGACCGTGACAGGGTATACCCAGCCGCTCCGCCAGTTTTTCACCAATCTCGCGGCCACCGCTGGCATATTCCCGTTCAATTGCTATTACGTTATAACGCATAAGAATCAACTTCCTTTCCCCTTCTTTATGACGCCTCTTCAAACTGGCTGTTATAGAGTTCCGCATAGAACCCACCCTTTTCCAGAAGCTCTGTATGCTTTCCACTCTCGATAATATCACCGTCTCTCATTACAAGGATTAAATCGGCATTGCGGATCGTGGAAAGCCGGTGCGCGATGACAAATGAGGTTCTGCCATGAGTGAGTTTATCCATCGCTTCTTGTACCAGCCCTTCAGTACGGGTATCCACCGAACTTGTCGCCTCATCCAGTATCAGGAGCGGTGAATTTTGAATCATCGCGCGCGCGATAGTAACAAGCTGCTTTTGGCCGGCCGACAGGTTGGCTCTGTCATTAAGAATGGTATCATAGCCATGAGGCAGTGTCCGAATAAAGTGATGAAGCCCTACTGCCTTGCAAGCAGCTACAACTTCTTCATCCGTAACCCCCTGCTTGCTGTATATAATGTTTTCCTTTATTGTCCCCTCAAAGAGCCATGTATCTTGCAATACCATGCAGAATTGTGCATGCACGTCTTCCCTTGTGACCCGGCTCGTAGGTATGCCGTCCAGCAAAATCTCACCACTGTCGATTTCATAAAAGCGCATGAGCAAATTTACCATTGTTGTTTTTCCCGCTCCGGTAGGTCCGACAATAGCGATTTTTTGTCCGGCTTTTACCTTTGCAGAGAAATTATTTATAATAGTTTTATCCTTCTCGTAACCAAAATGGACATTCTTAAATTCTACATCACCTTTGATATTCCCCAGTTTTTTCAATTTCTGACTCTCATCGATTAATTCTTCTTCCTCGAAAAATTCAAAGACACGTTCGTTTGCGGCTGCTGTTCTTTGCAACTGCTGCATTGACTGAGCCAGCTGTGATAACGGCTGTGTGAAGAAGCGGATATACAACATAAACGCCACAATGACACCAAATGAAATTGTACCGTTCATGGCAAGCACCGCGCCGACTACGCACACAGATACATAACCGAAGTTTCCGATAAATGCCATCAAAGGCTGCATTAATCCGGACATAAACTGAGACTTCCAACCGCTGTCGTAAAGTGTATCATTGATATCCTCAAATGTCTTTTTTGCCCCTTCACCTCCATTATAAACCTTAACAACATTATGTCCCGAATAAACCTCTTCAATATGTCCGTTAATTTTTCCAAGCCCTTGCTGCTGCGCATTAAAATGCTTCTGTGATTTTAACATGATGAGCATCATCAACACGAATCCAGCTATGGAGGAAACAATAGCGGTTAACGCCATGATCCAATTGGTATAGAACATCATGATCGCAGAACCGATAAACATGGTAACTGCTCTCACTAAATTGTCAAGGCTTTGATTCAATGTCTGCCCGATGGTATCCACATCATTGGTCACACGGCTTATTACGTCGCCGTAACTAGTTTTATCAAAGTATTTGAGCGGCATCCTATTGATTTTTTGAGAGATGTCGGTCCGCATGTTTTTTGAAATTTTGGCGGTTATGGTTGCCATGATGAAATTTTCCACAAAGCTTAAAACAGCTGACCCTGCATAAAAGAAAACAAGCAGTATACCGATATTAAACACGACGTTCAAATCGATTGCGCCAAGTACCGGCTCCCCGTTTACAAGCGCGGGAAGACCCTTTGCGATTTCATTTGTCATATCTTTCAATCTATCAGGACCAAGGAACTGAAGCACCGTACCCAAAGATGCGATGACAAGCGAAATCACAATAATGGGCATATAATTTTTGCAGTAGCTGATAAGTTTTCCCCATGATGCTTTAAAGTCCTTTGCCTTTTCACCCCCGCCCATGCCGGGCCGTCCGCCCATACCAGGGCCTCCTCTCATGCCACCGCCCATACCTCTGGTTTGTCTGCTTTGATTATTTTCACTCATGATACCAGTTCCTCCTCGCTTAATTGTGACATGGCGATTTCTTTGTATACTGCGCAATCACGGAGCAGTTCTTTATGTGTTCCGCTCCCGACAATTTTACCTTCATCGAGTACGATGATCTGATCGGCATCCATGATCGTGCCGATTCTTTGTGCTACGATCATGCTGGTAATTCCGGAAGTTTCTCTCTTTAATTCATTGCGTAAAATACGATCCGTCTTATAGTCAAGGGCCGAGAATGAATCGTCAAAGATATAGATTTCAGGCTTGCGGCAAACCGCACGGGCAATGGCAAGGCGTTGTTTTTGGCCGCCTGATACGTTGGTTCCGCCTTGTGCGATAGGCGCGTTGTATCCGCCTTCCATCTGCTCCACGAAATCTGCGCCCTGCGCAATCTGTACAGCTTTTTTAATCTCGTCGTCGCTGTAACCGCCCCCGCCGTTTTCGCCATAAGCTACATTGGAGTCTACTGTTCCTTTGAATAGTACTGCTTTTTGCGGCACATAACCAATCTTATTATAAAGTGCTTCCAGCTTATAGTCCTTCACATTAACACCGTCAATAAGCACTTCGCCCTCGGTCACATCAAAGAAACGGGGTACAAGATTGATCAGCGTCGATTTACCACTTCCGGTAGAACCAATAAAGGCAACAATCTCGCCTTGTTTTGCCGTAAAACTTATGTCCTCAAGGACATATTCCGCCGCGTCGGGGTATTTAAAGCTGACGTGATCAAATGTAACCTCACCCACATGTCCTGTCATTCCGTTGGTTTCATGGCCATCCAGAATCGTGGAGTCAGTATCCAGTACTTCATTGATACGGTTTGCAGAAACACTGGCTCTCGGAAGCATAACGAACATCATAACCATCATCATAAATGACATAATAATCTGCACGGAATATTGTGAAAAAACAACCATATCGGAAAATATGGTCAGCCTATCCGCTGCTCCTGCCCCATCGATCAGGTACGCTCCGATCCAGTAAATTGCCAGTGAAATCCCGCTCATAAGCATATTCATCACCGGCATCATCACTGTCATTGCGCGGTTTGTAAATAATTGAGTACTTGTCAGTTCCTCATTTGCCGTTTCAAATTTATCCTCCTGATAGTCTTCGGCATTATAAGCGCGGACAACGCGAAGCCCCGTCAGGTTTTCTCTTGTTACACGGGTTATATTATCAGTAAGTGTCTGCATTTTTCTGAATTTGGGCATTACGAATATCATCAGAAGCGAAACCATCAATACTAAGATTAAAACCGCCAGGCCGGTAGCCATCGACCATTCAAAGCCTTTTCCGGCAATTTTGGTAATTGCCCAAACCGCCGTGATCGGAGCCTTGATAATAAGCTGCAATGCCATAGTAACAAGCATTTGTACTTGGGTAATATCATTTGTAGAACGTGTGATCAGGCTTGAGGTTGAAAAACGGTTGATCTCTTCCATTGAAAACGATTCAACCTTATTGAATAACATACTGCGGAGCCGCGCAGAAAAAGACGCAGCAATTTTCGCCGCGAAATATCCGACAATAACAGCACCCGCAAGACTTCCTAACGCACACAGAAGCATATAGCCTCCGGCAATCCAGATATCTTTCATTTCACTGCCCGGCGTTTGAACAAGTTGCGTGATTTCCGACATGTATTCGGGCATTTTCAAGTCAAGCCACACTTGCACCACAATAAAAATCAAACTGACACCAGCCAGCAGCCATTCCTTTGGCTTTAGATATTTTAGAATTTTAATCACAAAAAATCCTCCTCTTATATAATAATATTATTTGCAAACACTGTTAGGTATACAGGGTATAAAAGCGGTCGCTTTAGCGACCGGCATTTTCTTATAACAATTCATTACAATTAGGTGCTATTTCCACTAACCTTCCCGTAATACGGACATATTCTTTTGCGTCATGTTCTCCTAACTGGTGTAGCATTTTTGTAGCAACTGCCACCACCTTCTTCAGTTGCTTTTCAGATATTTTTTTCCCTTCTTCCGTAATCCTGACTAAAATCTTTCTGCGGTCATTGGTATCAATCTGTCGGGTAATCAATCCTTTTTTCTCCAAACTGTTCAAAGCTGTAGCAATCCTTGCGGAACTGACATCCATTTCATGACCAATTTTACCCGGCAATACATCACCGTCATGGTGTGCAATGAAGTTAAGAATGAATGTCTCTCCCTGTAATGATCCGGCAATATCTTTTTGTGGTTTTGCCATGTGCAGCATTTGCATTTTTTTCAACAATTCGACAGCCAATTCATCATAATCCATTGTAAAATCCCCTCTCAATATTAACTAATACCATTATATTATATCTATATTAATATATAATGTCAAGAGACATTTTTGAATCCCTTTACACTTTAGAAAGAATATCATCATCCAAAAGGAAATCAAACAGGTGCAGTTTGCGATATCCCGGAAGAACAAAGTACATATATTACTGACCAAAAAAGTTCTTCATTTCTAATATTATATCGTTCAACCATATCCTTTACTTTTATTTTCAATAGTTTTGCGCTTTATTTTAGTCAGCACCGAATCATACTATGTTATCCCTTAACACCACCAGCAGTCATACCGGCAATAAAATACCTCTGGAACAACAAAAACAATATAAAAATAGGAACAATGGCAGTTACTGACCCAGCCAGAAGAATATCATAATTGCTGCTGTAAGGCGTCAGCAATGTTGACAGACCAATCGGCAATGTAAGTTTATCTGCACTTTTCAGTACGATTAACGGCCACAAGAAATTATTCCAGCTAATCATCCCCTGATAAATCCCCATCGAAGCAAAAGCCGGAGCCATCAACGGCAGGATGATTTTGAAAAATATCCCATATTCCGTACAACCATCGATTCTCGCTGCATCCAAGAAAGTAGGTGAAATCCCCTTCAAAAACTGATGAAAGAAAAAGATTGGAATGGGAGCTGCAATAAAAGGAAGTATTACACCTGCAAAAGTATCTATCAACTTAAAATTAATTATCTCTTTATACAGTGGCAGCATAATAATCTCTGTGGGTATCATCATAATTAAAAGAACACAGGAAAAAAACAGTTTTTTCAGCGGAAACTCATACATTGCAAATCCATACGCAACTGCTCCGCTGATAAAAATTGACAGCAGCGTCTGAACAATTGTTATGGTTAAACTATTGATAAACCATTTAAAATAATCCGAGTCCCCTGTAAATAAATTGATATAATTTTGAAAGTTCATAATTGAAAAATCCAGATTTGCATTCAAGCCAAAACGGATAATTTCCTGTGATGGTTTAAATGCGCCGATAACCAGGCAGACCACCGGAAAGATAATGATAATAGCCAATATAGCAAACAATAACACCATTATAATTGCAATAATGGAGACTTTGCGCTTTCTTTTACTTATTGTTTTCCTCATATATCAAGCATTCTCCCTTCTACCCGAAATCTTCAGCTGGACAGCATTGAGAATCAAGGTCACCGCAAGCAAAAACACGCCAATAGCGGCACCAAACCCCATGTTATTCTGTTCCCAGCCAGTACGGTACAAATACCCTACAATTGTCAGCCCCATATCATTAGGTGATTTATTACCGGACCATAACATATAACTCTCCGTAAACATTGACAAACCACCATAAATCGTAATCGTCAGCACATAAGTGGTAATCGGCTGCAACATTGGCCTGCTTATATACCAGAACTTTTTAACTGCCCCCGCCCCATCCAGATCAGCAGACTCATAGATTTCCTCCGGAATACTCTGTAGACCCGATAAAAAATAAAGAAGATTAATTCCTATCCACCTCCAAAAGGACAGAAATATCAGCACCGGAAATCCAGTAGAGGCATTTCTTAACCACTTTATCGGAGCCATTCCAAACAAGCCGATAATATGATTAGCCAATGCTCCTGCCGTCTCCGCAAATGACAGCCGAAAAATCGTTCCTGCTACTACTACCGATGTCAACGCCGGAATAAATAGCGCAGATTTAAATAGCGTTTTGCCTACCATCTTTTTGGAATTAATAATACAAGCCAGCACCATCGGAACAGGGATCAGAATGGCCAGAATAATAATCATATATAAAAGACTATTTTTTATTGCTTTAAAAAAAGTAGGATTCAATAACTGTCTATAATTTTCCAGTCCTATAAATTCAACCTTCCCTGGTAACACCGACTGAAAACTCATCTGGACAATCGAAACCACCGGGTATAGAAAGAACAGTCCAAAAGATAAAACAAACGGAAATATAAAAACATATGGCACTGTTTTCCTTGAAAAAAACATTTTCTTTATTCGTATCTGCTGCATACCTTACCTCTCTTCCCTCATTCTAAAAAGTCCGAGCCCAAATTCAGAGCTCGGACTTTACCATCACTTCAACATCGCCGCTTCTTCTTTGCAGATTATCGCCGGATCTTCCATGTTTTCAAATGCTCTGTATAAAATTGTCGTTGTCATGGCATTCATCACATCCGGAAAGTTCTCCCCTACTATAATAGCAGGAATCTCATCTTTTACTTCCATCAGTGATTCAAATGGCGGATTTTCAAAATATTTTTCAAATTTGGTATCCGCATTTCTCACTTCATCCATTTCCCATACATCCGGACGCAACGGATCAAATCCTAAAATGGTGTACAAACGGATATTACCTTCTACCGATAACTTTGCATACGCCAGGAATTCCGCTGCCAGTTCCGGATGAGTGCTTTGTACGGTAACAGCAGTACCGGTTCCCCCCAATCCTACTGACCGGTCTCCGCCTTCAGTCCAAACCGGATTCGGGGCAATTACCATCTTACCGCTGAGATCCGGCATATGGTCGGTAAAGCGGTTCATATACCACATCGGCATACTGACAGATACTGCTTGGCTGCCGTTCATAAAGCCCCAATATTCTTCGGAGTGATGGCTGCCGCCAGGAGATATTACTGCTGTTCCATCATTCAGCATTTCCTGGACAAAGGTAAGCGCTTTTACCATCTCGGGAGAGTCTATATTATTCGTGCCGTCTTCTTTCAGCAGACCAGAACCCTGCTGAGACAGTAATGGGAAGAAGGAAAATACATCGCCAGTATCCACAGCTGTCATCGGCATACCTGTCTTTTCTAACACCTTCTTACCAGCTTCATGATAATCATCCCAGGTTTTGATAGTAGTATAATCCACGTCGGCTTGTTCCAGTAATTCAGTATTGTAGTACATCATTGATGCACCCACATGGAAATCAAGTCCATAATAGTTTCCATCCTTGCTGTAAATATCCAGCCTGGACTGCACCATATCACCCTTATATGGCTCAATTACATCATTCAGCGCAACTAACTGTGGATCCCCTTTTAAGAAATTAGAGAATTTCCCCAATTCAATATCTGCCATATCTGGCGCTCCAGTTCCTGCCTGCAGGGCAATCAACAGTTTGCTATGCATGTCTTCATAGGGAAGGACCGTATATTCCAGTTCGATTTGCTTATCCGGATTCTGCTCATTCCACAACTTTTCCATTTCATCATAAAACTCGACGTGCAGCTGTTCGGTAAGCCACAGGCTTAACTTCGTAGCTTCTGCATTCCCATCTGATTTTTGCTCCTGGTTGTCCGCTTTAGTACTTTCATCTTTACTTTCTGCAGCCTTTCCTTCTGTGCTTTCACCGCTGTCCTGATTATTGGCATTTCCACCGCATCCAGTCAACAAAGATACTGTCATTAGCACACTTAATGCACTTGCAATTAATCGTTTCTTCATGTTCCATCCTCCTTATATTTTGTACTTGCTACTGATTAATATTGGTTCTCCCTTCCCTGCCTTTCTTTTATTCTTATTAAAATAACACTGCTGGGCGGAATCCGCAGCTTCACCCCATCTTCCATTTCCGCATAATCTTCAAAATCTCTTTCACAGATATTTTCTGTATGTTTAAAGGTATTATGCTCAGTTATGGCACCACTTATCATTCTTGCTTCCGTTACTTCTCCTGCTTTTCCCACCAGAATTGCATCAATCGAGAAACCTTCGTCTGCCGAAAGATTCGCTATGGTCAAATTCACTGTTCCATCATCGCTCTGAGAGACAGAATGATGAAGGTTCGGTACCATGTCTGCTCCCATACCAATCTCCTTTGTTTCCAGATAACTTTCCAGAAGCATACTGTCCTGGTGATGCTGATACATGTTATAAACGTAATAAGTGGGCGTCAGAATCATCTTCTCACCCTCTGTCAGAATAATGGCCTGCAGCACATTCACCATTTGGGCTATATTCGCCATGGAAATCCTGCCGCAATACTGGTTGAATATATTCAGGTTGACTGCAGTTGTTACTGCATCACGCATGGTATTTTGCTGAAATAAAAAACCAGGATTAGTGCCAGGTTCAGCATTATACCAGTTGCCCCATTCATCAATGACAAGCGATACTTTTCCTTGCGGATCATATCTTTGCATAATCCCTGTATGGATCTGAATCATTTCTTCCATTTTTAGAGATTTTGCAATCGTGTTATACCATTCTTCTTGACTAAAATGAATCGACTCCCCCTTTTGCCCTTCTGCATTGATTCCGGGATATGTGTAATAATGAAGGGCGAGCGCATCCAGCTTATGTCCCGCTTCTCTCATCAGCGTGTCTGTCCAATGATAATCCTCTGCCAGAGGGCCACAGGCAATTTTATATATTGGTTCATCACCATAATTCCTGATATAGGTCTGGAAGTTCTTGTACACATCTGCATAATACTCTGCCTTCATGCTTCCGCCGCAGTCCCAGTTTTCATTGCCTATGCCAATAAATCGCACTTCCCAAGGCTCTTCCCGTCCATTTTTTCTTCTCAGGTTTGCCATCGGAGAAGTACCTGCAAATGTCATGTACTCAATCCACTGCTGCATCTCCTTGATGCTGCCACTGCCTACATTAATATTTACATAAGGCTCACATCCAATCTGGCTGCACAGCTCAAAAAACTCATGTGTGCCAAAACTGTTATCCTCCACCTGCCCGCCCCAGTGAGTATTGATTAATTTTTTCCTTTGGCTGCGGGATCCAATGCCATCCATCCAGTGGTACTCATCTGCAAAATTTCCTCCAGGCCATCGCAGCACAGGGACATGGATTTTTTTCAGGGCACCTACTACATCCTTTCGCATTCCATTTTTATTCGGAATGTCCGAATCTTCCCCAACATAAATACCTTCATAGATACAATATCCCAGGTGTTCTGTAAAATGGCCATATATATTCTTATGGATACGACCTTTTTTATAGTAGGTATTAATTACTAGCTTCCCCATGTTACCTCCTTTGTTTTATTTCACTTTTTTCTTAAATATTTAATTTATTTATTGATTAATTGAATTTTATCACAATTATTTTTCCGTGTCAATGGTATTATTATGCACTTTTCATTATATTTTTTCACTATTTAACTTTTTTATTAATCAATGGCCGTATGATTCCATTCTTTTTTTAACTACTTTTTAATGTTTTGCTACTGATTGCGCATATTTTTTTATTATGTTATAATAATTTTGATTATCAGCTTGTTTATTTCATCATTTTACTTTATATTTCACTTCTATGTAAAAAGGAGAAAACATGTTACATTTTAAATCTCTAACAGATGCATTGCCCGTTTTTAAAGCACTTGCTTCGGAATCCCGCATTGAACTTTTGAATATTGTTCAGGAAAACAAAGATAAAAATTTAAACGAAATTGCTCAGCTCTTAAATATGACAAACAGCGCCGTTTCTGCCCATATCAACAAATTGCTGGAGGCAGATTTAATAGAAATAACCTCCATTTCTGGGGTTCGGGGTTCCATGAAAGTCTGTCATCCTAAACATACCAGCCTCTTCGTGGACATGGTTCCAGCTCCTACACCAGGAAAATGGTATATACAGGATATCAAAGTAGGTCATTATACCGCTTGCAGTGTAAAGCCAACTTGTGGGCTGGCAACTGTAAATGGGCTGATTGGAGAATTTGATGATCCCAGGTATTTTTATTTTTCCCAAAGATTCGATGCTTCTATTCTCTGGTTTACGACAGGCTATCTGGAGTACAATATCCCTAATGATTTAAAGGCAGGAGAACGCCCAACCGAAATACAGCTTTCCTTTGAGATTTCATCAGAAGCACCTGGTTATCAGGATGTATATCCATCCGATATTCACTTTTATATCAATGGGGTTTATTTGGGGTATTGGATTAGTCCGGGAGATTTTGGTTCAAAACCTGGTCGTTTTAACCCCACATGGTATGGATCCGGTAATAATCAATATGGTCTTTTGAAATTATTGATCATCAATGAACAGGGAACCTTTATTGATGGCGGAAACAAGATTTCAGATGTCACCATAGATAACTTGAAGATTGACTACACCGCTCCTATATCTTTTCGCTTCGAAGTACCGGAAGATACCCCTCACCCGGGTGGCCTGACAATCTTTGGAACTGGTTTTGGAAATCACAATCAATCGATTAAATCGCAAATCAGTTATGAATGATCTTTAAAATATGATTTCAGAGTTATTTTGGGGATCAAAGTTGAAATAGCTTGTCCCGTAGAAAAAACCCGAATGGATCGTATCCAATCGGGTTTTAGCGATGTCACTTCCACTTTTTCCAATTTATCGTTTTTGAATCCGTTCTAATGCGCTAATAAAAGCTTCCGGCTGGAATCTGTGAATATCATGGTTTCCAGTTAGCTCTATCAGTTCACAGTCATTTATTAACTCCGACACTTTTTTAGCCTGAGCATTGGAGGACGCAGCCATCAGAATGCCGCCGTCACTGTATTGCTCCCCGATATGCAGGAAAACCGTTGGCAATTGCGCAAGCGGGAATATGTCAGTTATATCGGCAGTGTCGTTGAATTCCGCAAGCATCTCGTTGCCTGCGCCATACGTAACGGATACGGTACATACAAGGAAACTATAATATTAAGCGATGGAGCAACATGGATACGAAATATGGTCGAGGAGTTTTTCCCTGATGCCCAGCAAATACTTGACTTCTTCCACCTTTCCGAGAACGTACATGAATATGCGAAATATTATTTTAAAATGGACGGGTCAAAATACAAGCCATGGACAGAAAGAACATGTGCTTCCTTGAGGGAAAGCAGATCCGCCGACGTTCTCAAAGAGCTTAAGTCGCATGACAGCGGACATATGGATAAATGCCCGGTTAACCTCTACGGGTATATCACTAACAACATCAGGAACATAGACTATGCGTTCCTATGAACACAAAGGATATTTTATCGGCAGTGGCGCAATGGAGAGCGGGAACAAGGTTGTTATGCAGCAGAGGCTGAAACAGGCTGGTATGCGTTGGAATGTAGAAACTGCTCAAAATTTACTTACTCTGAAATCGAAAGCCGAAAGTGGTTTCTGGAACAGAGATGTCGAAAATTATATCCTTGATTTATTGAGTGCTAAGAATTAACCTTATTTTTACGCATACCTACTATTTTTATCTACACCCCCCCTTTTTTGGCTGCTTTTCTTTTGTCTTAAAAAGTGGTAAAATGCATTGCCTAGAATGTATGATTCTAGTTTCATCCGAATACTTGTTAATTGTTAGTTGTATTATATCTTGCTCATTAATAGTATCTTATATTCACTAAAATGCCAATGGATTTGTATTATTCGCTTCTTTTTTGTGCATTTTTTTACATTTTGATTCAATAAAAGAGAGCATGTAAATACTCCCTTTTATCTGTTTTTTATATAAATAACTGATTTTTTCGGATATGCTCTCTCATAGTTTTGGATGCTGCTTTTACATCATGCGCTTCAATTTCTTGAATAAGTTTATTGTGGTAATACAATCGCAACTTTACTTATTGATACTGCAAAATTTCTATGACGGCTTCCCTGTTTTTGATTCCTGTTGTAGCACCAACTGCACCTATGGAAAGAAGTGCTGTTGCACTTCCGAAACGAATGCTGTCGATGACGGATTCTCCGTCTATCCATGCAGCGATAAAACCCGCAATAAAACTGTCCCCTGCTCCCGTTGAATCGATGGACTTCCCATGGAGCGCCGGTACATTTTCACAGAGCATATCATTCAGCACATAACAGCCGTTTTCTCCCATTTTTATCACTACAGTACCAATACCCATGTTTTTTAATACGCGCGCCGCCATTTCAGGCGTGTTTTCTCCAGTCAGCGCTTTGGCTTCAGCTAAATTGGGGAAGAAAAAATCCAAGTTCGGCAAACAATGCTTTATTTCATCAAGCGGCAACGCACAATTGGGAGTCAGAATCACATCGGCACATGTAACAGCCCCGCAGTCTTTAGCACACTTCAATGTCTTGGCGATTGTATCGGCAGTATCAAAGGGCGTATAAAAGAGGCTGGCCAAAGAGACAACTTTGGCACCATCAAATACATCTGCGCGTAATGAGAAGCGGGTTGATCGGGAAAATGGCTCCTGGACAAAGTAGCGTTCGGCATCACGCTGTATAAATAGCAAGCTCGACATAGTCTTTTCAGTTTGATGCCAGGTGATTCCCGTAATATCAACCCCGGCGGCTTCCAGCTGATTTTTCAGCACCTGTCCCTCCATATCATCACCGAGTCCACAAACTAACTGTACGTCTACTCCAAGGCGGCTCAGTACGGTCGCTTCATTTAATGCGTCACCACCTGGCGCAAGATGGATCTGGTCCGCATAGCCAACCCGATCGAGAAAGTCAATGCAGAGATTCCCATTCTCATGAATGGCAATACCACTTATCATGATATCCAGCGAAGCGCAGCCAGCACAAATAACATCTGCCATATTGTCACATCCTTTCTGAATGGATCTTGTGCGATCATCCCCTCTGTAATTGAAGGAACTGTATCGTTTCAATACACTTTTTCTTGATTTCAGAAGTAATCTCCGCTGAAAGATCAACAAAATGAATTGATCTGTGGCTATATTTTCCGCATGTTTCTTTCAGAGTATTTGTCGATGCAGTATTTAACACAGAAAAATAGTTGATTTTCCGGATGCCCTCACGGATGGCGCGGGCTAACTGGTCCGGAGGAGTGCCGCTTCCGCCATGCATCACAAGACTTGTCGTAACCGGCACACTTCTTCGTATCGACTGTAAAAGTTCAATATCAAGCTCAGGCGGAAATTTGTACTCGCCATGAACAGAACCAAACGCTATCGCCAAAGCATCCACTTTGGTCAATTCACAAAATCTGGCCGCTTGATCGGGACTTGTAAAGTATTTTCTTTTGTCATTATTCTGGACGAGACCATTTTCGTCGTTGTCAAGCATCTGACCTAATTCCGCTTCAACGGATATTCCCAGCGGATGCGCCAGTTCCACCAATGCTTTCACTTTTAGGACATTTTCATCAAAAGGCAGACCAGAGCAGTCATACATGACCGAAGTAAACCCTGCCCGTATTGCGCGCATAATGAAATTCATGTCTTCTCCATGGTCAATATGGAGGCAGATAGGGATGTGTGATTTTTCGGCATATTGAAGCATTATCGGCGCAATCTCCTCTATCGGAATAAAACAGTCATGATTTTGTGCGTGATTCAGTATAACAGGACAACCGGTTTCTTCCGCTGCCTCTATCACAGCGCGTATGGACTCTAGATTGGGGGTGTTAAAGGCTCCGACTGCATAGTGGTTTTTCTCAGCATCTTCCATCAACATTTTTAAGTTTACCAGCATTAATAACACCTCTTTCTGATTGTCAGGAATCTTTTATTCTCTTTCTGAGCATATCGATATATACAGCTAAAATAATCACAACACCTTTTACCACGTACTGCCAAAACGCATTAATGCCAAGGAGATTCATGCCATTGCTTAGTACACCGATGACCAATGCCCCAATAAACATACCGCTAACAGTACCGACACCGCCCTTCATGCTTGTTCCGCCCAAAACCGATGCAGCAACAGCATCTGTTTCATACCCGATGCCCACCGTCGGTTGTCCGGAAGCCATCCTGGCCGTTAACACCACGCCCGCTATGGCGGCTAAAAGCCCACTGAATGTATAAATGAAAATCTCAATCGTCATCGGTTTTATTCCGGAAAATCTGGCTGCTTCACGGTTGCCGCCCACGGCATAGATATGTCTGCCGAGAACAGTTCTGTTCAGAATAAAAAATGTTATGATCAAGATGATAACGGTGTATATTGCAAGATATGGTATTGGACCTGCGTATCCCGTACCGATGATTTCAAATTCAGGTACATTGACCCGTACGGTTTTCCCGTTTGTCGACAAATAAGCCAAACCACGGCAGATGTTCTGCATTGCCAAAGTAACAACAAACGGCGGCATGCCCGTATAAGAAATAATCAAGCCGTTTGTTAAACCAACCAACGTTCCGGCAAGGCAGCCAATCAGAATACTGATCGGTATGGGGACATTAAAATCCGCCAGCAACTTGGCTGATATACAGCCGGCCAGAGCAATTACCGAGCCGACCGATAAATCTATTCCGCCAATCATGATGGCCAGCATTACGCCCACTGAGATAGTGACGTTTGTAAATATCTGTCGAAATACATTGACTGAATTAGTGACAGTTAGAAAAGTATTTGTTGCAATGCTCAGGAAAATAACCATCAGCAAGAAAGCGACCAATATACCAAGGTTTCGTTTGAAATAACTAACTATCACTTCCGCCCATGGTTTACTAAACAAGTTTAATTCCCTCTTTGTTTTCATGCTTCGTCCTCACTTTCAAAACTGGTGGCAAGCCGCATAATGCTTTCTTGAGACAAATCTGCTTTGTCCAACTCGCCGACAATCTTTCCTCCGGCCATGACAATCACTCTATCACACATATTCATAATTTCATTCAATTCAGAAGAAACCAGTATGACAGCAACACCCTGAGCGGCAATATTATCGATGATCGTGTATATCTCTGATTTTGTACCGACGTCTACGCCTCTTGTGGGCTCATCCAGAATAAGTATTTTAGGGTCGGTGGCAAGCCATTTCCCAATCAAGACCTTCTGCTGGTTTCCACCTGAAAGTGTTCCCACCGTTTGCTGCGGTCCATAGGCTTTTATTCGCAAAGACTCAAAGCCTTCATGACTGATCTGCCGTTCTTTTTTGCGGTCAACGAAAATAGCGTGAATAAACTTTCTCAATACGGCCAGTGTGAGATTAAACAAGACCGTGTTACCAAGCACAAGTCCCTGTGATTTCCTGTCTTCCGGAACCAGTACGAGACCTTTCTTCTGTGATTTTGTACTTGTTAATTTTTTTTCTTCTCTCCCATAGAGCAATATTTGCCCATTATCGTATCGGTCCAGACCTATTATGGCACGCATCAACTCGGATCGCCCTGCACCAATCAGGCCTGCAAATCCAAGAATCTCCTTTTCCTTTACCGAAAAGGAAATGTCTGTAAATACCTTTTCCCTATTCAGATTTCTAACCTCAAGAGCTGTTTTTCCAGGTTCCTTTTCGGTGAGAGTGTAATAGTTTTCCAATTCTCTGCCAACCATCAGGAATACCAGGGTATCCTGGTCTGTCTCTTTGGTCGTTTTTGTGTCAATATAGGCGCCATCACGCATTACCGTAATACGGTCTGTGATTGCAAAAAGCTCTGACATTTTGTGCGATACATAAATAATCCCCACCCCTTGGGTCTTAAGTTTGTTAATGATCGTAAACAGGGTTTCAACCTCGGCATCTGAAAGCGATGAAGTCGGTTCGTCCATCACAAGGATTTTTGCATTCAAGGACAACGCTTTTGAAATTTCAATTAATTGCTGCTGCGCAATGCTAAGGCTTTTGATGCTGTTTTTTGCAGATATTTGCAGACCAACGGATTCGAGAATGACTTGTGCCTGCGTAACCATTGCTTTCCGATCGACCGTATTATGCCGGGTTTTGGGTTCTCTTCCCAAAAAAATATTCTCTGCAATGCTCATTTCGGGAACCAGCACAAGTTCCTGGTGGATTACTGCTATCCCGTTGGCGCGGGCATCTTTCACCGACTTAATGGTTGTTTTATTACCATTTATCAGAATGCTTCCTGAATCGGACTTATAGATACCCCCAAGAACATTGATCAATGTGGATTTCCCGGCACCATTTTCACCCAGAAGGGCGTGTACCTCACCTGCCCGCAACGAGAATGATACGTCTTTTAAGGCATGTACACCGGGAAACGACTTGTCAATACTGATCATTTCAAGGATATTATCTGTTTCCATTCGTTTCCTCCAAATATGATTTAGAGTACTCTCGGAAACTTACTGTATGCGGACTTGTGAGATGATTTTTTGTCAGATGTGCACAAATTTATGAGGCGTACGTGGAGCGTACGTTGATTAAATTTGTGTGCAGCTGGCGAAAAATCAGCC
>Ga0153922_1000025_pt1 | contig 56731 bp, 51 predicted proteins | sample TSNJ006MetaG_FD_104723 | JGI IMG/M metagenome (GOLD analysis project Ga0153922, IMG submission 104723) | Attine ant fungus gardens microbial communities from New Jersey, USA - TSNJ006 MetaG | ecosystem: Host-associated > Fungi > Mycelium > Unclassified | place: USA: New Jersey, Brendon T. Byrne... | reverse complement strand
TCTTTTAATCCGTATCTATATTATACCAAATCGCTGGCGCGGCGGCTAGTCCTGGTTACAATTTTATTCCCTTCAAGTTACACCTGTTCAGTGGGGGTGGTTATCATCGATGAGATTTAAGATAATTTATGTAATTGAGATAAACGGGGCGGCTATTTTTTGGAGGAATGAATAGTATTTTGGATGGCGGACGCGACCAAAGGGCATTCTTCTCATATCAGGATCGTCCCTGTATCAAAGGTATCATCTCACTAAATTACAAACTACCAAAACCCAGCCCACATATTACCATAGCAGGACCTTTAAAAATTCACATGACCGAACACAGTAACCCCTTCAAAATTATTCATAAGATTTTTGCTAAGCCTCTTTCCGAAGGCAGCTTGTCTCCGGTTTTTAGGTTATTAAATTATACACTGCCATAATATTGCTTTCATTTCTGCTTTTCTGTATAATATCCCTATCACTACTATTGTGCTGCATCGGCTAATGACAATGAGGCCTGAGGATGATAAAAAATCGATTCAAAATATAGCCGTCAAGGATTAGGAGGACTAAAATGAAATTATCAACAGAATTACAGAAAAACCTTAGCAGTATTGACCGGAAAGGATACCCCTCTTACAAAGCACTTCAAGGGGCATATGATTTCCGTGACTTTTTGCTTTCCATAGACTATGTGCAAGGAGATCCCTTTGCATCTCCTTCACAAGTATCCGTATCCGTACCACACCAGAAGGCTAAGTTCCCTTCTGCTTACTTTGAATACCCTCATCGCCGGATTGCCCTGCAGGATCATGTGCTGCGAAAATTTGGCGAAAAGCTGAACCCCTTTTCCTTCAAAGCAAAAGGTTCCGGTAAAAGCGGCCTACTCGCAGTCAGTTCCTGCCCACCACAGATTCTGGAACGAACTGCCTGCGAAATCACAGACACCCATATAATCATCCGCCTGGAAGTCGGTTTCCCCGCCAACGGAAGGACTGTCAATTCCAAAGAATTGGAAAAAATGCTGTTTCAGTTTATCCCCCCTTGCGTAACTGCCACACTTTACTATCGTTCACAGGTTGCACAAGCTTTAGCATCGGTTATCAATCTTGCCGACGATCAGCAATATATCCGCCAGGAATTACCGCAAAGAAACCTGGTGGCCTTCGTCGCAAATGGGTCAATCCTCCCGCGCATAAGCGGAGTTTCCCAAAAGCCAATGAAAAACAGCATCCTCTTTTCCTCACCAAAATCCCTACAAGTTACACTTAACCTGCCACATCATGGACCAATAGCAGGAATGGGCATCCCCAAAGGCATTACCCTGATCGCCGGCGGCGGCTACCATGGCAAGTCTACGCTGCTTAATGCCCTGGAACTTGGCATCTATGATCACATCGCCGGTGACGGCCGCGAATATGTCATCACTGACGATACCGCCCTGAAACTCCGCGCTGAAGACGGACGCTGCATCAAAAATGTAGACATCTCTCTCTTTATCAACGACTTGCCAAACAAAAAAGATACCCACTCCTTTTCCACCCCAGACGCCAGCGGCAGTACCTCTCAAGCCGCTAACCTGGTTGAAGGCATCGAAGCCGGCAGCCACGTATTTTTAATCGATGAAGATACTTCTGCCACCAACTTCATGGTCCGAGATGAATTAATGCAACAAGTAATCAGCCGAAAAAAAGAACCCATTACACCTTTTCTTGAACGTGTAAAAGAATTATATGAGAAAGCTTCCATCTCAACAATCTTAGTTGCCGGCAGCTCCGGAGCATATTTCCATGCCGCTGATACCATTATCCAGATGGATTGCTATCACCCTATCGATATTACCGAAAAAGCTAAAAATATCTGTAAAACCTACCCGTGCCCCTCACTGAGCGCACCAGCCTTTTCACTGCCAGAAGCCAAACGGCTCTTCTCCCCTAAAAAGCCGAACCCTTCTGACCGCCTAAAACTAAAAGTACAGGGCAAGGATGGTTTCATCCTGGGTAAAGAACACGTCGACCTGCGTTACGTTGAACAACTTGCCGATTCCGAACAAACAGGAACCCTCGGCCAAATCTTACGTTATGCCATCGAACACTACGGAGGACAACAAAAAGAATTACCCACTATCATGAAAGCCATCATCACCCTTTTACAAACAAAAGGCCTAAGTGCCTTCTGCGGCTCCCCCCATATCCGTTCCGGCTACGCAATGCCACGAACCCAGGAAATTTACGCCTGCTTTAACCGTTTCCGAGAATAAAACCTCTCTTATGCCAATACCCAGCCCAGAACAGTACGCTGGCTTCTGCTTCTGGGCGTCCGCATTCCCCTTACCTACAGTATATCCCCATGAAACTCCTGCAAAGACCGAACACTAAATCGTTTCGTCTCCTTAGCCGCCTTAATCCCTTCCACAGTAGCCTTCGCCGCCGCCATAGTAGTCATATAAGGAATCTTATACTTAATTGCTGATTTACGAATATAACTATCATCTACCGCCGCCTTCTTCCCCGATGGCGTATTAACAATCATGCAAATATTCTGATTCATCATCTCATCCAGAATATTTGGCCTTCCTTCATTAATCTTAGCAATCTTCTTCACCGGCAGACCCGCTTTTTCAATTAACTCATGGGTCTTTCCTGTTGCCATTAGAGAAAGTCCGCACTCATACAACCCTTGTGCCACTTCAACTACTTCCGGCTTATCCCGATCATTAACACTGATCAATACAGTCCCTTCCTGAGGAAGAATCGTCTTCGCAGCTTCCTGGGCTTTATAGAATGCCTCACCAAATCCACTGGCAATTCCAAGTACTTCACCGGTAGAACGCATTTCCGGTCCCAGCAGAGGGTCTACTTCCTGGAACATGTTAAATGGGAATACAGATTCTTTCACACCGTAATGTGAAAATTTCTTTTCTTTTAATTCCGGTACCGGTGACGGTCTGCCTGTCAGATAAGAAGTCATGATATCTGTAGCTAGTTTTACCATTTGAATGTTGCACACTTTTGAGACCAGCGGCACTGTACGAGATGCTCTCGGATTGGCCTCCAGCACATATACGGTTCCATCTTCAATAGCATATTGCATATTCATCAGGCCGACAACATGCATTTCCGCTGCGATTTTTCTTGTATAATCCTTTATCACAGCAATCTGCTCTTCGCTTAAGTTTTTGGATGGCAGAATACATGCGGAGTCACCGGAATGAATGCCGGCAAGTTCGATATGTTCCATAACTGCCGGAACGAATACCTTCGTCCCATCGCTGATAGCATCTGCCTCACACTCTGTGGCATGGTGCAGGAAACGGTCAATTAAAATTGGTCTTTCCGGGGTTACGCCGATTGCCGCATTCATGTAATAAGCCAGTGCTTCATCATCGTGAACTACTTCCATACCACGTCCACCTAGTACAAAAGAAGGACGAACCATAACCGGATAACCGATTCTTGCTGCAATCGCAAGGGCCTCTTCGGTATTCACGGCCATGCCTGCTTCGGGCATTGGGATTTCCAGCTTATCCATCATTGCCCGGAAAAGGTCACGGTCTTCTGCCATATTGATTGTTTCCGGTGTGGTTCCCAGAATATTTACACCCGCTTTCTTCAGGTCTTCTGCCAGATTCAGCGGAGTCTGACCACCAAATTGGGCAATTACTCCTACTGGTTTTTCTTTTTCGTGAATGCTTAGCACATCTTCCAATGTCAGTGGCTCAAAATACAATTTATCTGATGTGTCATAATCAGTTGAAACAGTTTCCGGATTACAGTTAACGATAATTGTTTCAAATCCCAACTCTTTTAATGCAATAGCTGCATGAACACAGCAGTAATCAAATTCAATACCCTGCCCGATGCGATTTGGTCCACCGCCCAGGATCATAACTTTTTGACGATCTGTATTGACTGGACTTTCATCCTTTATATGGTAGCTGGAGTAATAATACGCACTGTCTTGGGTGCCGCTTACATGTACGCCTTCCCATGCTTCTACGATTCCGGCTTCTACTCTGGCAGCACGGATATCGTCCTCTTTTACCGCCAGTAACTGACTTAGGTATTTATCAGCAAAGCCATCCAGCTTTGCCTGACGCAGTACATCGGCTGATGGAATCTGACCTTTATACTGCTTCAGAGATTCCTCTTCTTCTACTAGTTCTTTCATCTGCCGGATAAAGTAATGTTTTACTTTGGTGCATTCGAAGATTTCATCTACAGTTGCTCCTTTCCGAAGTGCCTCGTACATTACAAAGTGACGTTCACTGGTGGGCACAGAAAGCATTTTCAAAAGTTCTTTCTTTGACTTCTCACCAAAATCTTTTGCACCACCCAATCCATGTCTGCCAATTTCCAGACTGCGGATGGCTTTTTGCAAGGCTTCCTTATAAGTCTTGCCGATACTCATAACTTCACCTACTGCACGCATCTGAGTACCCAGCTTATCCTCAGAGCCTTTGAATTTTTCAAATGCCCAGCGGGCAAATTTAATTACTACATAGTCTCCCCCCGGAACATACTGCTTCAGGGTTTTATATTTGCCGCATGGAATCTCATCCAAAGTCAAGCCGCTTGCCAGCATCGCAGAAACAAGGGCGATCGGGAAGCCGGTTGCTTTGGAAGCAAGGGCTGAAGAACGGGATGTTCGTGGATTGATTTCAATTACGATGATACGGTCAGATACGGGGTCATGGGCAAACTGCACATTTGTGCCACCGATCACTTCGATAGCTTCAACAATCTTATATGCCTGTTCCTGAAGGCGTTTCTGTGTTGCTTCTGAGATGGTCAACATCGGTGCTGAACAGAAAGAATCACCCGTGTGCACACCAAGAGGATCAATATTCTCGATAAAGCATACTGTTATCATATTATTCTGAGCATCACGAACCACTTCCAGTTCCAGCTCTTCCCAGCCAAGAATGGACTCTTCCACTAACACCTGACCGACCAGGCTGGCCTGCAGTCCACGAGCACAAACAGTTGCCAGCTCTTCTTTATTATATACAAGTCCGCCGCCTGCACCGCCCATGGTATACGCCGGTCGAAGAACAACCGGATAACCCAGTTTATCTGCAATCGTAAGAGCCTCATCTACGGAATAAGCCACTTCACTTCTGGCCATTTCAATCCCCAGAGAATTCATGGTCTTCTTAAATTCAATGCGGTCTTCACCACGCTCAATGGCATCTACCTGAACACCGATAACTTTTACACTATATTTATCTAAAACTCCCGCTCGCTCAAGCTCAGAGCATAGATTAAGCCCAGATTGTCCCCCTAGATTTGGAAGCAGGGCATCCGGACGTTCCTTTTCAATAATCTGCGATAAACGCTCTACATTCAATGGTTCAATATAGGTAACATCTGCCGTCCCCGGGTCGGTCATAATCGTTGCAGGATTAGAATTCACAAGCACAATTTCATATCCCAGATTCTTAAGTGCTTTACAGGCCTGTGTACCTGAATAGTCAAATTCACACGCCTGCCCAATAATAATCGGACCGGATCCTATGATCAAAACTTTGTGGATATCATTTCTCTTCATTTAATCACCATTTCCCTATTCTTTTGCATTTTGTATTTTCTTATTTTTCTTCACGATATATTATAGGGAAAAGATTGCACTTTGTCTATGGTTAAATTTTTTAATTAATATTCAATGGACTGACAAACGCGGGCAAAGGGCATGGGATAGCTCCGATGTAACAATCAGTTTAAAAGTGAATTATTTATTCATATCCGACTTGCTATAAACAGGGATTTAAGTGGGGCAGGTGATGTGTCGTAGATTTGTAAAAACCGTAGCACGAGTAGGATTATCATCTAATGTAAATTTCACCTGGCCAAATAGTAACAATATATCTTTTTTATTGATCCATAATAACCGCATCTTTCATCTTCTTCACATATTCATAAATGTGTGGCCCCGCTGCGTCTCCATACTCAGCAATGATTTTCACAATAGCGCTTCCAACAATAACGCCATCCGCATTCCTCGCAATCTCCCGGGCTTGCTCAGGAGTATTAATACCAAAACCAACAGCACATGGGACCTTTGTCTCCTGCTTAATTGTCTCCAAAATGGAAATCAGATCAGTCTTGATCTCACTCCTGACCCCGGTCACTCCCATTGAAGAAACTACATAGATAAACCCGCTTGCCTCCTTCGCGATCATCCGAATCCGATCATCTGACGTCGGTGCGATCAAAGAAATCACATCCACACCGTGCTTTGCGGCAATCCCTACCACTTCATCCTTTTCCTCAAAGGGCATATCCGGAATAATGATCCCGTCCAGGCCGCATTCCTCACATTTGCCAAAGAACGCCTCATATCCATAATGAAACACCGGATTCAGATAAGTTAAGAACACCAGCGGAACATCCGTCTCCTCTCGCACCGAAGCTACCAACTCAAACATCCGCTTTGTATTGGCCCCCGCATCCAGAGCCCTGACATTCGCCTCCTGAATCACCGGTCCTTCCGCAATCGGATCCGAAAATGGAATCCCAATCTCCACTAAATCCGCTCCACCTTGCACCATTTCCAGAATAAATTCCTTCGTCTTAGCGATCGACGGATCTCCACCTGTCAAAAATCCAATAAAAGCCTTCTTCGCAAATACATTTTCTATTCTACTCATGAATATCCTCCCCTCTATAACGGGCAATAGCTGCCACATCCTTATCACCGCGTCCGGAAACGCACACAATAATAACGTCATCCGTTTTCATCTGTGAGGCTATCTTTTGTACATGCGCTATGGCATGGGCACTCTCAATAGCGCAGATAATCCCTTCCGTCCGTGCCAAATACTCGAATGCACACACCGCTTCTTCATCCGTCACCGGTACATAAACTGCCCGCTTAATGTCATGCAGATAAGCATGCTCCGGACCGATTCCCGGATAGTCAAGCCCCGCCGAAATAGAATACACCGGTGCGATCTGACCACTCTCATCCTGACAAAAATAAGATTTCATACCATGGAAAACCCCTGGCTCACCCTTAGCTATCGTAGCTGCATGTTCTTTGGTATGAATACCTTTTCCTGCAGCTTCGCAGCCAATCAACTGCACATCCGAATCCTCGATAAAATTATAAAATGCCCCCATAGCGTTACTTCCACCGCCTACGCAAGCCACTACCGCCGCCGGCAGCTTTCCTTCCTTCTCAAGTATCTGCGCCTTCGCCTCACGGCTAATCACACTTTGAAAGTCCCGGACAATCATCGGAAATGGATGTGGCCCCATAACCGACCCCAGCACATAAAGCGTATCTTCTACCCGATTAGCCCATTCCTGCATCGTAGCATTAACAGCATCCTTTAATGTCTTGGTTCCCGTAGTCACAGCATGAACCTTCGCTCCCAGCAGCTTCATCCGATACACATTCAGCACCTGGCGCTCAGTATCCTCTTTACCCATGAAAATCTCACATTCCAGCCCCAAAAGTGCTGCTGCCGTTGCCGTTGCTACACCATGCTGACCTGCACCAGTTTCAGCAATAACACGGGTCTTTCCCATCTTCTTTGCAATCAGGGCCTGCCCCAGCACATTGTTAATCTTATGCGACCCTGTATGATTCAAATCCTCCCTCTTCAGGTAAATCTTAGCCCCACCTAGGTCCTCCGTCATCTTTTTGGCATAATACAAACGTGACGGCCGTCCTGCATACTCACGAAACAACGTATCCAACTCATTTTGAAAGCCCACGTCTTTCTTACATTTCTTATAAAATAATTCTAAACGTATCACTTCATTCATCAACACTTCCGGTATATACTGGCCGCCGTGTTCACCATATCTTCCCTTAGACATCTCGTATCCTCCTAGCCAAGTCTTTTATCTTCTCTTTATCTTTAAACCCATTCACTTCTACACCACTGCTTACATCAATTGCATAAGGATGTAATTTTCTCACTGCTTCCTGCACATTACCACTGTCTATACCACCTGCAAGAAACAGTGGCTTCTCCCATTTTAAGACTCCATCACATCCCAATGGATTTTTACTTGACCTTGCCGCCAAGTGGTTCTTCATTTCAGTTATTTTCAGTAATTCCCAGTCAAAAGTTGCCCCACTTCCGGCATTTTTGTAATCCAACAACACCATATCCGCCTTACTTTCGCAGGCCCGCTTGATATCCTCTGCATCCCGTATCCCAAATGCCTGAATCACAGGAACTATTGTATGCTCCTTTATTCTTGCTATCACCTCATCATTCTCCTGTCCATGCAGTTGAATCACATCAATAATTCCCTCATGGACCAAATCCACCATCCGCTCCGTAGAAGCATTTACAAATACCCCTACAGCAGTAATATCACCTGCCAGCATTCCCTTCAACTGTTTCGCCTGCTCTTTCGTAACCTGCCGCTTACTTTCGGCAAATACAAATCCAACATAATCCGGTCTCACTTCATTCACATATTCAATATCTGCTTCTCTGCGAAGACCGCAAATCTTAATTTTAGTCACAACTTCCACCTCAATCCCTGAGCAGACTTCTCAGATGCTCCATCGTGGCCTTCTTGTCATCACTTCTCATAAATGATTCTCCCACTAAAACTGCATCTACACCGGCTTCATCCAGCTTAAGAATATCCTCCGGCGTATGAATACCGCTCTCCGAAATATAAATTTTATCCCCAGGCACCAAATCCCTTAGCCGCAAGCCAGTCTCCATATTCACATCAAAGGTCTTCAGATTACGGTTATTCACCCCGATAATCCTGGCACCTGATCTCAGTGCCATCTCCACCTCATCCTCCGTATGAGCCTCCACGATCGCCGAAAGCCCCATACCATGCGCCATCATCAGATATTCCCGCAGCGTAGTCTCATCCAAAATCGCACATATCAGCAATATAGCCGCTGCCCCCATCACTTTTGATTCATAAATCTGATACTCATCCACAATAAAATCCTTCCGCAACACAGGAATCTTCACCGCCTCAGAGATTTCCTCCAGATATTGATTCTTCCCCTGAAAATATTTCGGCTCCGTCAGCACCGAGACCCCTGCTGCCCCCACTGCTTCATATTCTTTCGCAATATCAAGATAAGGAAATTCCGCCGCGATCACCCCTTTGGAAGGTGAAGCCTTTTTCACCTCACAGATGAATGATAACCCCTTCTTTTTCAGCGCCTCTTCCATCGGAAATCCGGTTTCGGTATCACACTGATATGCTTCCTGCTGCATCTGCAGCAGTGATTTCTTCTTCCGCTGCTCCTTAACCCGAACCGTCGTATATGCTGCTATCGCCTCTAAGATCATGCGCTCACCTCCTCATTAGATAAGCATATAAAGCGCTCCAACTGCTCCATCGCCTTACCGCTGTCAATTGTATCCCGAGCAATCTGAATTGCCTGTGGCAAATCAAGACTGGGATTCGCTATATAAATTGCTGCTGCCGAATTCAAAACCACTGCATCTTTTCTGGAACCTTCCTCACCGTTTAAAATTGTCCTTGCAATTTCAGCGTTTTCCTGCGGTGTCCCGCCAACCAATTCTTTCTTAGAACATAATGCAAATCCCAATTCCTGCGGATCCAATACATAAGAACTAAACTTCCCATTCCGAATCTCACACACACTGGTAGGTGCACTTAAAGAAATCTCATCCAATCCATCCTGTCCATAGACCACCATTGCATTTTTCAGTCCCAGATTATAAAGCACCTTCGCCAATGGCTCCACCAAAGCCTCCTCATACACCCCCATTAGCTGCATATTCGCTCCCGCCGGATTACAAAGCGGTCCTAAAATGTTAAATACCGTCCGAATCCCCAGCTCCTTCCGAACCGGTGCCACATACTTCATCGCAATATGATAGTTCTGAGCAAATAAAAAACAAATCCCAATTTCCTTTAATATCTTGGTACTCATCTCCGGCGATATATTTATCTTCACCCCCAGCGCCTCCAGCACATCAGCCGCCCCGCATTTACTGGAAGCCGCCCGATTCCCGTGCTTTGCCACCGGCACCCCGGCAGCCGAAACCACCAGCGAAGACACCGTAGATATATTAAAGGTATTAGAATGATCTCCCCCCGTCCCCACAATCTCTAATGCGCTCATATCGTGAAGCAGCTTAATACAATGCTTTCTCATCCCTTCGGCACAAGCTGTAATCTCCTCAATGGTCTCCCCCTTCAGACTCAGCGCCGTTAAAAATGCACTCATCTGAACCTGACTGGCTTCCCCACCCATAATCTCACTCATAACCTGCTCTGCCATCTCATAAGACAAATCCTCTTTATCCGCTAATTTCAATATCGCTTCTTTGATCATATCACTTACCTCCTGCAATCTTTAAAAAGTTTTCAAGTAAAATACTCCCCTTGAGAGTAAGAATCGACTCCGGATGAAACTGCACTCCATATACATCATATTCACGATGCTGCACCGCCATGATCTCACCATCATCCGCACATGCCAAAACCATAAGTTCATCCGGCACAGTATCCGCCTGAGCGGCCAGCGAATGGTACCTCGCCACCATCATCTCCGGTCCCAGCCCTTCAAACAACGGTGAATCTGCCATCAGCTTAATCCGTGACTGCTTCCCATGCATCAAGTCCTTAGCATGCCCAACCATTCCACCAAAAGCCTCATAGATAGCCTGATGCCCCAGACACACCCCCAGTATCGGAATCTTCCCTGCAAAATGTGCCGCTGCCTCCACACAAACTCCAGCTTCTCCCGGCTTCCCCGGACCCGGCGACAACACAATTGCCTGCGGCATCAGCTCCTCAATTTCCATCACCGTCATTTCATCATTACGAATCACCCGGATGTCCGGCTGAATGGAACCCATCATTTGATATAAGTTGTATGCAAAACTATCATAATTATCAATTAATAAAATCATGATCCAATCCCTCCATCTGCAATCGCGATCGCATCCATCACAGCCCTGGCCTTATTGCAGCTTTCCTGATATTCCATCTCGGGAACACTATCCGCTACAATTCCACCCCCTGACCGGACAAAAACTTTCCCATTCTTTTTATAAGCAATCCGAATGGCAATACAAGTATCCATATTCCCCGTAAAGTCCAGATATCCAATAGCCCCACCATAAATCCCACGCTTATTCTGCTCTAACTCATGTATGATCTCACAAGCCCGGATCTTCGGTGCCCCTGAAAGCGTCCCGGCCGGCAGCACTGCCCCAATTGCATCAATACCACCTTTATCTTCCCTGATCGTCCCGACCACCTCAGACCCTATATGCATAACATGGGAAAACCTCTGCACATCCATATACCGCTCCACCTCAACCGAACCAAACCGACAGACCTTCCCCAGATCATTCCGCCCCAGATCCACCAACATATTATGCTCCGCCAGTTCCTTTTCGTCAGCCAGCAACTCCCTCTCCAGCCTCACATCTTCATCCATATTTTCGCCCCGTGGTCTAGTACCCGCCAACGGAAACGTCCGCACTTTATCCCCTTCAAGTTTCACCAGCGTCTCCGGCGAAGCCCCCGCAATTTCCACATCATCACTAGCAAAATAAAACATATATGGGGACGGATTCGTCGTCCGCAGCACCCGATACACATCCAACAAACTCCCCTCCAACTCCGCACTAAACCGATTAGACAAAACCACCTGAAATATATCCCCTTCCCGGATATACTTCTTCGCCCGCTCCACCATACCACAGTACTCCTCCTGGCTAAAAAGCCCCTGCATCGGTGTCTGTAAATGCGGTTTCTGCTCTTCTCGCACCACCCCTTCCTCAATCAAGTGCGACATCTTCTTAAGCTCCATCACCGCCCGATTGTATTCTGTCTCCAACCCCTTCACCTTAGCATTAACGATCAACACAATCTTTTGCCGAAAATGATCAAACGCAATCACCTTATCAAACAACATCAAATCCACATCCTTAAAATGTTCTTCATCATCTACCTCCAGCGTAAGTGTGGGTTCCGCATACTTAATATAGTCATAAGAAAAATACCCAACCAGTCCCCCGGTAAAACTAGGCAAATAATCCAGTCGAACACTCTTATACTCCGTCAAAACATCTCGTATGCATTCCTCCGGGTGTTCGGAAGGAAACGTGATCGTCGTTCCTCCCTCCATCGTAACTACTCCATCCTTACAAGCAATACAAAGCACCGGATCAAATCCTAAAAATGTATACCTCCCCCGGCTCTTACTATTCTCCATACTCTCCAACATATAACAATGCTTACTAACATTCTTCAAAATCCTCAACACCTGAATCGGTGTCCTGATATCCGCAAACAATTCACAACTAACCGGAATCACCTTACACTTTTCCTGTGACACAAGTTTTCTCGCTTCTGCCAACGTCGGTCTATACATATCTCATTCCTCCTCTACTCAACCATTTTACTTACTTTTCTCGCTTAGTAATATAACTTACAACAACCTACCCCATACCAGCACACCTTTCGACGAAATGGGCTTTTGACCCGCCTCCTCCCCTTTCAAACAACAAAAAAAGACCCGTCCCAGCAAAATAAATTTGCCAAGGACGAGTCGTAATATACAAAACCCGCGGTGCCACCTTGCTTCATGGTATAAAAAACCACGCTCTTAGCAGAATACCAACATATTCCCGACAACTCACGTATGCCCTCACGTCATAGAATACTCAGCTCCACAGCCTTTGACTATGCCCTCAATGGTCCATTTAATAACCTGCGTTCTATCCGGCTCTCATCCCCCCCGAACTCTCTGTAAGTGCACAACTATTTTTATCTCCACATCAACGGTTTCATTTCTATTCAATTTTCTTAATAATAACAACATCCCTTTATCATGTCAAGAAAAATTTTTCCATCATCCAAAATCACTTCAGCCAGCCTTTCAATTTCTCCAACATAATATCATTATCAATCGGTTTAGACAAATGATCATTCATCCCACTCTCCAAACATTTATCCACATCCTCTTTAAACGCATTAGCCGTCATCGCAATGATCGGAATACTCTTAGCCTCTTCAAAAGGCAACTTTCGAATTAATTCCGTTGCTTCATAACCATCCATCACCGGCATGTGAATATCCATAAAAATCAAATCATATTCCCCAGGATTTTCTTTAAACTTCTCAACCGCTTCCTGACCATCCTGAGCAAAGACAATTCCAATCTTAGTCTCTTCCAGCAAAGATGCAACAATCTCTCGGTTAATCTCAATATCTTCCACCAACAGAACTCTATACTTCGCAAAATCAGGAATTTCAGCTTCTTTCACCACTTCCATTGGCTTTTGAGTCTCAACCCCCAGACATTCATTAATACAATCTACAAGCGCCGAAGGAAAAAGAGGCTTCGGAATAAACATACTCGCTCCCGCACCTACGGCTTCCTCCTTAATATCACTCCATCTGGCTGCCGAGATCATAATAACCACCGAATCCTCAAGCGCCACTTCCTTAATCCTTCTAGTCAACTCAATGCCATCCATCTCCGGCATCATCCAGTCAACAAAAAATAAATTATATGGCATGTTCACCGCTTTCTTTATCATTTGCAGTGCCTCTTCACCACTCTCTGCCACATCACAAGGAATCTTCAACTGATCCATCAAATCTTTAAAATACACACGTGTCTCGAAAGAATCATCCACAGCCAGAATACGCAGATTTTCTTTACTAATTCCGGTCTGTACCCGTTTCAAAGACTTTTGCTCACCCTTCTTCACAAGCACCGTGAAGGAAATCTTACTTCCCTCTCCCAAAGTGGATTCAATCCAGATGGTACCATTCATCAATTCAACAATCTTCCTGGAAATAGCCAGTCCCAATCCAGTTCCTTCAAATTTGCGCGCCTTTCCGCCATCCCCCTGCTCAAACGAATTAAACAAACGCTTCTGCTGGTCTTCGGAAATACCAATTCCATTATCCGAAACTTCAATCAACAGCCTGACATCATCCTCTTCTTCTTCAATCTTGGCAATATGCAGATTAATGGTTCCATTCTGTGGTGTAAACTTCACTGCATTAGACAGCAGATTGGTAATCACCTGGGCAAGCCGCTGCTCATCACCATAGATATTAAGCGGAACATCAGTTTCCAGATTAACCACCAGATTATGATTTTTCTCATCGACACGAAAATTAATCATATTCGTGGTGTTGATCAGCATTCGTTCCAGATCAAACTCCTGGCAGAAAATCTCGAACTTATTGGCCTCAATCTTAGACATATCCAGAATATCATTAATGACACCTAATAAGTGATCGGATGCCAATTCTATCTTACTTAAGCAATAGTCTTTTCGTTCCACCTCCGGAGAGTCCTGGGCAATATTCGTCATTCCGATGATCGCATTCATCGGCGTCCGAATTTCGTGGCTCATGCGGGCCAGGAATTCACTTTTTGCCCGATTGGCTTCCTCTGCTGCCTCCTTCGCACGAATCAGCTCTTGTTCAATGGCTCTCTCCTCCGTAACGTCTGCTGCGATGATTCCTAAGCCAATCTCCTGCTGTCCCCGAATCGTAAAACTGGTAAAGGAAAAGGTTCTTATTTCTCCATCCTTGCGAATAACCGGTAATTCAAAAGAATAATTACTGGCTGAAAAAGCCTTTGGCAGAAGCTCCTGATAGATTATGCCCATCATCTCCTGATCATGCATTAGCTCAATGCCTTGATCCATGCATTCCTCATGTGTATATCCGGTCAATTCGCAAACCTTAGGATTGATATAGCTGAACTTGCCTTTCCGGTCAATATAAGCCACATAAAACGGCGACTGGTCAACAATCGAGTTCATGCGGACAAGGTTTTCTTCTATTCTCTGACGGCTAAAAACACCGGCAAAAATATTCGATATCAGATACGCCAAATAGATGTCACTATTGTCCCACTTATAGGGCTTGCGGCACTGGTCAAATTCCAACATGCCAACAAATCCGTTCTCCAAATGAATGGGTACCGCTAAAAGTGACTGCACTTTAAGTTCTGTCAATTCCTGATATGCTTCATCCTGCATATTCTCCACTGCCAGATGAGGTTGTTTTTCCTTGATCAAGGCATCATAAAAAGGATTTCCCGGCTGGAAAATCATAATATAATTCTGTTCCACTTTTTCTTCCAACCGGTCATTGATCCATTCGAAATCCGAACGCAGGGATTTGTGCTCTTTATCGTATATCGACAGCACGATGCGGTCAACATCCATGAATTCTCCCGTCTGCTTCAGTGCTTCCCGGATTAATACAGGGATATCGTTATTAACGATAAAACTTTGAGAGATACGAGACATCAGCTCTTGCTGCTCTAACCGCTTTTGCAACACAACCTGGGCATTTTTCCGCTCTGATATGTCAACAGAGTGCTGCATATGTACTAATCTGCCATCTGGCCAGCGAATCAAGCGATCAGAATTCTGGTAATATTCTTGGGTACAGCTATTATGCTCTTCCCATACAATAACTTTCTCCGGGTTCTCCGCCAGCTTAGGTTTGGGACAAAACTCGCAGCGCTTGGTAAAACCGGACTGCAATACTTTCCAACATACTTTTCCTACCATCTCACCATCCAGTCCAAAGTGCTGGTGCATCTTATCATTGATAAAAAGTATTTCGTCGGTGATTGGGTCGGTGACATACAAAAATGCATCCATACCGTTTAAAATGGATTCCAATACATAAGTTGAATCTGAATCACTCCTATCGGCAAACACTCTGCCGCAGGAATCCTTTTCTAAATCATCCATCCTCTCATCCCTCCCCTTTTTTTCGTATATATTTCATAAATAATACTCTATCTGTAAATGATAACACTCTGAATTATAGCATATCACAATTTTTAACACAACTCAGCCGCTGTGGTGTTTTATCTAATAGCAAGAAGATATTGGCAATTTCCTCATTTTTTCATAGAATATAATATATTCTATAAGAGAGAGGATTTATTCATGTCGGATTATTCTAATAACCAGCAACATAGTGCACCTTGCGAGAAGGATCTCTGCGCTGCCATCGGATATCAAACTGCTTCTGTTTGTATTCCTGTCGAAATTGCACCTTTTGCAAAACCAGGAACTGTAAAAGTGTCCTGCTACGGCGAACCAATTATCACACCTGGATGTGATACCTGCCCTGGCGAAAAAAACGGAACCTGCTCGTTTACACTGTGTCAGACTATTTGTGTGGAAGTACCTGTTTATTTTGGTGCTGCTACAAAAGTGGGGGATGCTCATGTTTCATGTGATACTACCTGCTGCGAAGAAGACTATGAGGAAGAAATGTAATTTAGCTCTCCTGAAATCCCCCGGCCACAAGACCGAGGGATTTTGTGTTTCACAATGAAATCATATTTAGAATTTCTTCTTTCGGCTGCACCCCTACGGTGACTGCCTTTTTCTCACCATCCTTGATAAAAACCAAGGTGGGAATGCTCATTACCTGGAATTTAGCTGCCAGTTTTGGTTGTTCATCCACATTGATCTTCAGCACCCTGACATCCGGACACGCTTTTGCTACTTCTTCTAAAACAGGTGCCAGCATTGTACAAGGTCCACACCATGGCGCCCAAAAATCCAGCAAAACGGGTTTTTCTGATTCCATGACTTCTGCATCAAAGTTCATTTCATTTACTATTGTTTCAGACATAAAATCATCTCCTTTTCTTTTGTTATTCACATCATTTCCATTTTTCATCTTACATATTCATTATGCAACATCTTATAACAATAGGCAATAAATATTTGCTGCAATTCAGCCTCGGCTGAATCGCAACAGGAATGCACAAAAATGCTGTAAACAGCATCTCACAATGCAATCAAAGCGGAGGTTGAAAATACGACTGCCGAAGGCCGTTACCCGCCAACTGCAGTCGTATTTAAAAATTCTTAATTAATTATGAAAGACGTTTTTCCAGGGCCTCTAACTGCGCCTTCATCGTCTGCGGAAGTTTGTCACCAAATTTACTATAGAACTCTTTGATTCCAGCAACATCTTCTTTCCACAGATCTTTATCTACGTTCAGAAGTGCTTTTACCACATCAAGAGTAATACCATCATCTTCCAAACCATCGATGTTGATATCTTCTGGTTTTGGCTCATAGCCGATTGCAGTTTCCACAGCATCTGCATTGTCTTCTGCACGTTCGATGATCCAATCAAGAACACGCATGTTATCGCCAAATCCTGGCCAGATGAATTTTCCGTTATCGTCTGTACGGAACCAGTTAACATTGAAGATCTTCGGAGCTTTATCTCCCAGTTTCTTACCCATGTCAACCCAGTGCTGCCAGTAGTCACCCATGTTGTAACCACAGAACGGAAGCATCGCCATCGGGTCACGACGAACTACACCTACAGCTCCTGCTGCTGCTGCAGTTGTCTCGCTGGCCATGACAGAACCAACAAATACTCCATGATCCCAGTCAAATGCCTGATATACAAGCGGAGCAGTTTTTGCACGGCGTCCACCAAAGATCATCGCAGAAATCGGCACACCCGCAGGATTGTCAAATTCTTTAGAGATACACGGGCAGTTACGTGCAGGTGCTGTAAAACGAGAGTTAGGATGAGCAAGATTATTACCTTCTGCCGAATACTCTTTTCCGTTTACTTTTGCACCTTTCCACTCAGTTGCATTTTCCGGCGGATTCTTATCCAGACCTTCCCACCAAACTGTCATATCATCGTTATTCAACGCAACGTTAGTGAAAATAGTGTTTTTCTTTGTGCTTTCAAGAGCGTTAAAGTTGGATTTTTCATTGGTCCCCGGAGCAACACCGAAGAATCCGTTTTCCGGATTGATTGCGTACAGTCTTCCGTCTTCGCCCTTTTTCAGCCAGGCAATGTCATCGCCAACGGTCCATACTTTGTAACCTTTTGAACGATATCCTTCTGGTGGAATTAACATTGCAAGGTTTGTCTTTCCACATGCAGAGGGGAACGCTGCCGTAACATATTTTACTTCGCCATCTGGTTTTTCAATTCCTAAGATCAGCATATGCTCAGCCATCCAGCCTTCGTTTTTACCCTGATAGGAAGCGATACGAAGAGCAAAGCATTTTTTACCTAATAATACGTTTCCGCCATAACCGGAGTTAATAGACCAGATTGCATTGTCTTCCGGAAAATGTACGATGTAACGTTTTTCAGCATCAATATCAGCTTTAGAATGAAGTCCACGCACAAAGTCATTGGATGTATCACCAAGGTTTTTGAACGCATCAGCACCGACACGGGTCATGATGTCCATGTTCAGAACTACGTAGATAGAATCTGTTAACTCAACACCTACTTTAGCCAGCGGCGAACCAATTGGTCCCATAGAATATGGAATCACATACATTGTTCTACCTTTCATAACACCATCAAACATCGGTGTTAATTTGGCATACATTTCATCCGGATCACACCAGTTGTTGGTTGGTCCAGCTTCTTCTTTATTCTTAGTACAGATGAATGTTCTGTCCTCAACACGAGCAACATCATTCACTGCTGTTTGATGATAATAGCATCCCGGAAGTTTTTCCTGATTCAAAGTGATCAACTCACCAGATGCTACGGATTCCTGACGAAGTGCATCCATTTGCTCTTTGCTTCCATCAACCCATACCACCTTATCCGGCTTTGTAAGGTTTTGCATTTCTTCTACCCATTTTAGTACGTTGGGATTGTTCGTAATTTGTGCCATAGATATTCTCCTTTTTATAATGGTAATAAAATAAACAACTACTATGACAATTTTTATCAAGTACCGATCATGTGAAAATATCCTCTTCTGATAGTCTATCGCACTTGTCAAAAAATTATCATACTTAACTTGTAATTATATAGTGTTTTTTTCAATTGGTCAATATCAAAAAGCTTAGTTTAAGTAAAACTTACATATAATTTATTTTCTTTTCTGTAATATTTTTTTATTTTTTATTTAATGGTAATTTTACTCTCAAAAGAATAGTCGTTGGCGGGGCGGACGCCCCTTTTGCTATGCGGCAGATTCACCAAGTCAAATAAGCAAAGCCGGAAAATCTTATATATACGGCATTTTAACTGATCGGCAAATCATTACTTAGACAATAACCCTTGAAATCCTATGACAGATATGCTAGTATGAAGATACAAAAAGGAACAACCGCCCACAAGGGGTTGACCGGATAAAGAATAGAATCACCATCCTAATACCTGCCAAAGTATACAAGGGATGGTTTTTCTATGCCTATTTCTAGGACTTTAGAAAACGTTACTGCTTACGATTATGTATAAAGGTAAGCAATGCAAGAATGAGCATTCCAAAAGCCATAAGGTCTTTAAAATCGAACATCTGCACCACCTCCCGTCTTGTGTAGAATGGGAAGTCAACACCCTTGTATCACGGTTGTTCCATGAGGCGAGTATAGCATATCCGAACTTGTCCTTCAATATCAAACCTTAATTTCTTTTTGATAACTATCACACTGCATATATTACCTTATATTTCACCTTCGACCTCTTGGGTATTGTTCCTGTCCTTGCGGTGTTAAAATCGATTCCAGGGCATCCTACGCGTGTCTGGCGGGCATGTGTATCAATCTTTGACACCCCCCATTCACAAACTTCAATTCCATTATGCCGTTTATGCTACAGATTCCAGCAAAGCCAATTCTTTAATGGTCAGAACCTTACTCTTGCACAGATCATATATATCCCGGTACTCCTTCTCCTGTCTCATTCCCTGTCGCAATACTCCCTCAATCATCCGTTCCAGAAACATCACTGTATTAAGCTGCAAGCCAGTGGCAAAGTTCCGGCTCTGGTCTAATCCCGGTTTCCCGCTAAAACACTGGGTCCCAACAATTAAAAACCCCTCCAAAGCCACCTGCATCGTGGTTTGGAGGGGTAAAGGGGAGGATAAGTATTTCTTTTTTTCTTTCGTTGATCACCATTGGAGGGGGAGTCCAATGAAATTTTAATAATCTGCAAAGGATAACGCGCCGTTGCGCTATTCCTCTGTGGATTATTTATAGTATGACCCGAATTTTCGGTTTCATACAAAATAAAAAAAATTTTAATATTTATAATAACCTTCACAGATTTTTCCCGGCCTTTTGTTCAGATTTTTTCTTTTTTGTTTATATTTTGCTTTGGTAAAACGAATCATTTCCTTTTCCTGCTGTGCTCCTATCCTTCTGGCTGCCTTTTGCTTCTGCTTAATCTCATGCCGGAAGGTAAACCAAATATAGACAGCCACCACAACTGCCTGTACGCCAATGATTATTTTTTCAATCCAACTTTCTGGAATCTTCATGCTTCAAATCCTTTCATAGACTGATGTGTTTTAGCATCCAGGGCGGCAGCAACAGCAATTACAAAGTACATTGGCACATAAGCACTGCCAGCAGCAGTTCCCCATGCCCTCTCGAGGTCTTTCATAACCATATTGTTCGCCCATGCTTTGATACCATTGCCCATCTGACTGAAGTTGATTTAATAACATCCGATAGCGGATGTTATTCGGTTCAAGCCCCACCGCACGTTCTGCATCAGCCAGAGCCTGAGCTTTATTGCCAATGCCCGACAGCGCTACTGCATGCATATAGTACCAGTCCGCACCACGGGTCAAGACCTCATTTAACACATTCAAGGCTTCACGGTAATACTGGTTATTCAGATAGTTTACAGCCGCACGCATCTTCAGGTCTTCTTCGCCGCCGGAAGTACTGCCCATGTCATCACCAAAGGGATTATCATAGCCAAACTGTCCTCTTTCTCTTTGCGTGACAATCTGATTGTATGCTTCCTGAATCTGTTTGAACTTTTCCTCTGCCTGTTCACGATCCGGGTTATTGATATTAGCATCGGGGTGGTATTGCCTGCTTAGCTTCCGATACGCTCTTTTTATGTCATCCATACTGGCATCTCTCGATACGCCCAGTATGCGATATGGATCTAACATTTATTATTCTCCTTGGACTTCTTTTCTAATACATCATATTTCACCCATATACCAGAATACAAGATATTTCTTAAAATGTCCACATTTTCCACGATAGGAAGCTTTTCAAATTCCCTGGAACATTCTGCTGCCATCATAGTCAGAATCTCTTTTGCACTCTTAGCAAACCCTGCCCTTTCACATAAAGTCAGCCATGGGTTATAGTTGCCGCTCTTCTTGTCGCTATCAATATCTTCATAGGCATCCATCAAGTAGATGAATTTCCCCAGATAGAATCCTGTTTTACGCAGTGGCTCCTGCCACATATCCTCCCGGCAGGCAAAGATTTCACCAAATAATTCCCCGGTATAACCGGCAGCTAAATCCAGATCCGCACTTTCAGAGGCCTCACAGGCTCCCAGCCACTTCATATACCGACGAACAGCTTTGGTCTGCCGTGGATACTGCTTAGTAACACGGACAAATGCCGGATGAATCAAGCGAGCCAGTGTAAACGGAACTACTTTACGCTCATCATACCAGTCGTCTAATAAATTATAATAGCTAAGAAGAATATTCATGTCCGCTGCATAAGCGGTAAATTGGCTGCGCCGGCAGGGATGCTTTTTCCCTGGATGCATCAGGCACCGGCACATTCCGGTTTGTTCTTTCTCTTCGTAAAGCCCACAAAGCAATATGGCCAAAAACGTCATGTCATATGTTAAAGTGGCCTGGGATGCCATTCCGTGACGTTCTTTTAATTCCTGGCAAACACCGCAATAATAGGACTGATACTTTTTAAAATCTTTAATCTTCAATTCATCCTGATGAACTGTAATATAGCCAAACATCGCCTTCTCCTGTTACGGCAAATATGATTCACCTGTTTTTAATGTTAGATAGCACTCTGTTAACCTTTTGCCATTATTCTTGACAATTTATCGTTCTCTGATCATACTTAACTTTTCTTGACAAATTTCGTGGCACATTTAGGACAGCAAATCTCGATACGGCCTTTTCCTTTGGGCACCCGAACTTTCTGGGAACACGACGGACATTTGTAGATGTGGTGAGTCTTACGACTCGCCATATTCTTTTTCCAATTAGCGAATCTGGAGGTTACCTTATAGCGCAGCTGTACATATTTTTGGTTCTCCTGATAACGCTTTGCCACATTCCGGGAGAACATCCGGATATAGCAGATTATCAGCAATGCCATCGCCAGTATATATATAAATCCATACCTTACGAACATAGAAATAATCATCAGCCCTAACGATACGTACAGCATCATCTTCCCCAGATCATCTACGCCGTAGCGCCCGACCATCATACTGGCCATTTTTCCTCTTAGATTATTCATATTAGTATTCCCCCTTTTCTATGATTCTTTGGACAAATCGTTTTGCCTCTTCCAGATCTTTTGTATCCGGATGTAAAAGTCCATCATCAAAATTTCTCAACATTCGCTCCGCTTCATCCTGATATTCTGGTTTTTCTTTCATTTCCTCATATCGGCTGCGAATATTCATGGGCATCTTCCCCTGGCACAGATAGAGCCCCCGATAATCATTGCCATCGGGAATAAATGCTTTTACATTATTCTCAATACGCTTATAGTATTCTCCATCCGGCTTCATACCGCATGTACCAAACAAAAGAATCTTCTTACCGTCCAATTCATCCAAAAAATCCATAATATCAATACTGCAGGACCCTCGGTCCACCCAGAAACCGATCAGATACATATCAGCTTCATTGGTCTTCGTATCTTCGGAAAGACGTTCAATATCCCTGGATCCATTTGGCAATATCTCATAAATTGCCTTCGCTAATTTCTCTGTATTCCCCGTCTTACTGGAGAAAACAATTTTATACGTTTTCATGCTCAATGCACATCCTTTATACTAGAATACTATTACTGTATCCCTTTTTATATTCGCTGGCAAGCATTTGGGCGATAAACTTTTTCTAAAAATCATTAAATTAAATTTTGTTCTGATTAAATAATGCTTCTAATAAAAGTGCTTCTTCCAACGTATTCTTCCACCCATAAAGCCGCAAGTCCACCCGCTGTATAGCATCCACTTCAACGCCTTCTTCCTCAAGACGTCTTCGTTGTTCCTGATCATTTTCAAATGCTGCCGCACCAGATAAAATTCCCTGGTGGTTCACCACCCGGTGAGCAGGAACATCATCTGTAATCCTTTTGTTCAGAGCATGGCCAACCTGCCTTGAATTACGCGGTTTCTGGCATAGCAGGGCAATCTGTCCGTAGGTTGCAACCTTCCCGCAGGGAATCTGCTGACATACCAGTGCTACTCTTTTATAAAAGTCCATTATTTTTCTCCATTGTTATACTATCAGCATCGCATCCCCAAAGGAAAAGAAACGGTATTTCTCCTGAACAGCCTCTTCATAGGCTTTCATAATAGTTTCCTTTCCAACTAAGGCAGACACCAGCATCAAAAGGGTGGACTCAGGCAGGTGAAAATTGGTGATCAATCCGTCAAGCATCTTGAACTGATATCCCGGATAAATAAAGATATCGGTCCATCCATTTCCTGCTTTTAGCGTGCCATCTTCACCAACTGCCGATTCTATCGTCCGACAGCTGGTAGTACCTACGCAGATTATTCTGCCACCAGATGCTTTGGTATCATTAATGACTTTCGCCTGCTCTTCTTCTACTACATAAAATTCCGAATGCATATGGTGCTGAAGAACATCATCCACTTTAACCGGACGGAATGTTCCAAGTCCCACGTGCAGTGTTACATGGGCGATATTCACACCCATATCACACACTTCCTGAAGCAGTTCCCGGGTAAAATGAAGCCCTGCTGTCGGTGCTGCTGCAGAACCTTCGTGCTTAGCATATACAGTCTGATAGCGGTTCTTATCCTTTAGTTTATGAGTGATATATGGCGGCAAGGGCATTTCGCCTAGTTGGTCAAGAATTTCTTCAAAAATACCGCTGTACCGAAACTGGATCAGGCGGTTTCCTTCTTCCACCACCTCCAGAACCTCACCCTTTAAGATACCATCACCAAACTGGATAACCGTTCCCGGCTTCGCTTTTTTACCTGGTTTAACAAGGGTCTCCCAAATGTCATTTTCACGTCTTTTTAAGAGGAGTAACTCAATTCCTGCATTGGTTCCTTCCTTCGTTCCAAACAACCGTGCGGGAATTACTTTTGTATCATTTACCACCAGGCAGTCACCGTTCCTTAAATATCGCAAAATATCACGAAAGGTTTTATGCTCCACCGCCCCCGTTTGCTTATCAAGATGCATCAAGCGGGAATCCGATCGATTCGAAAGGGGATCCTGAGCAATCAGTTCTTCCGGTAGATCATAGTAAAAATCTGCTGTTTTCATATATGTCTTTGCTCCTACAGTTGTTCATAGATAAGATCCTGCTGCAGAGATATCACCTCGCCAGAAATAATCTCGGCAATATTCAGCGAACAATTCGGCGGAACTGCTCCCCGCCAGAAGTTATCCTCTTCCACCGGCTGCAGATTGTACATCATCGCCCGTACTGCTGCGCCATGAGCTGTTATCAGGATATTCTCCTCTTGATATGCTTTCGTATCCACCAATTCCTGGATAAACTGACCGGTTCTTGTATATAACGATTTTATACTTTCCCCGTTCCTTGGCGGCACATATCTGGATGGTGCATTAATAAAAGAATCAAATTGTTCCATCGGCACTTCTGCCCGGTCTTTTAGAATACAACAGCCTTCCCAGACACCAAAGCTGATTTCTTTAATGCGTTCATCTTCGCGTAAAGGAATATCCCGACTGCCGATTACATATTCTGCTGTATCTCTTGCTCTTTTCAGAGGACTTGTGAATGCACGGTGCAACTCTACGCTGCACAGTTTTTCTCCCACGGCTTTCGCCAGTGCAATTCCATTTTCATTCAGTTCAATGTCGGATACGCCTTGCAGCCGTCTGGCCTGATTCCACAGTGTCTCACCATGTCTCATGATATATAATTTCATCCTATACCTTCTTTAATCTGTGTATGATCGTAACGGTTCAGTGCCTACTGTCAGTTACCGTTCAACCTTGGGCTGAACCCCAACTACTGTCAACCTACTGTCTCAGCACCGCTCCAAGCCCTTCAAGGCCATTCAGTATCTTCTTCATAGATGCAGTTACATCTGAATCTTCAAGCGTACGGTCAGATGCTCTGAAGACGATGGAATATGCGACTGACTTATAACCTTTTTCAATCTGCTCACCTTCATATACATCGAACAGCTGATAACTTTCCAGAATCTTTCCGCCGCGCTGCTCAATAATCTGCTCGATTTCACCGACCATAACCTTTTTCGGCAATACCATGCTGATATCACGGGTTACTGCCGGGTATCTTGCAATACCGCCGTATTTACGGTCATAGGTAGCAAATTCAAGGACATTCAGAACGTCAAGCACGGCAATATAGGCTCTGGTACCAATTCCGTAGTTATCCGCTACCTCCGGATGAACCTCACCCAGATAACCAATGTTAATGCCATCATAATTGATGGATGCCTGTCGGCCCGGATGCAGGAATGGTTTGCCGGCTTTTGGGTCATACTGTACCTTTTTATTCATTCCTACTTTTTCAAAGAACGCTTCGACAGCACCTTTCATATCAAAGAAATCACCATCGCCATACATGCCAAGAGTAAACATCATCCGCTCTTCCGGCAATTCGGTAATCGGCAATGCCTTTGGAATATAGATGCTGCCCAGCTCATACAGACGTACATTCTTATTTCTTCGGTTGTAGTTGGTTGCCAGAGATGTCAGCATTCCATTTAAAGAGACTGTTCTCATAATACTGTAATCTTCACCTAAAGGATTCATGATCGTTACCGCTTCCCGCAGTTCACTATCTGCCGGCAGCAACAGCTTGTCAAATACTTTCGGGCTTTCAAATGAATAGCTCATACCCTGTGAGAAACCGCAGAATTCAGCAACATTTCTTGCAGTTTCTTCTACCCGCAGTTTAAACGGCAGTTTTCCGGTGGTTGCTTCACCGCTTGGCAGAGTGGTTGGAATATTATCATATCCATAGAATCGTGCCACTTCCTCGGCGATATCTGCTGTACGCAATACATCCTGACGGAATGTCGGCACGATAATTTCATTTGCCGCTTCGTCATAGTTTAATTCAACACGCTTCAGATATGCCAGCATTTCTTCTTCGGAAATAGATGTGCCCAGCAAATTATTAATCTTATCCGGCTCAAATGGTATCCGTACAGATTCTTTCTTTTTGCTGTATACATCAACCATTCCGCCGACAACTTCGCCTGCGCCCAGCTCTTCCATCAGCTGACAGGCACGATCAATTGCTGCCTGCGCATTATTCGGATCCAGCCCTTTTTCAAACTTTCCTGACGCATCGGTACGAAGACCCACGCGCTTGCTGGAAAGGCGGATGTTCGTTCCATTGAAGCAGGCCGCTTCAAATAATACGGTCTTAACTTCATCGGTGATCATAGAATTCTCACCGCCCATGATTCCGGCGACACCTACCGCTTTATCACTGTCACAGATCATCAGGACATTGTCATCCATAGCACGTTCCTGGCCATCCAGGGTAACGAATTTTTCTACATTTGTCGCCCGACGGACAATGATTTCTTTACCGGCAATAGTGTCCAGGTCATATGCATGCATCGGCTGTCCAAATTCTTCCATCACGTAGTTGGTGATATCCACCAGATTGTTGATCGGACGGATTCCATTTGCCGCCAGACAGCGCTGCATCCATTTTGGTGATGGTGCGATTTTAACATTCTTTACAACCCGGGCGCAGTAACGAGGGCACAGTTCTTCGTCCCTTACTTTTACCTTGATATAATCTTCTGCTTTTTCACTGTTTCCGGTAGCTTTTACGATCGGTGGCTTAAATTCTTTGCTAAAGGTTGCGGCAGCCTCTCTGGCAATACCGATCACACTATAGCAATCCACACGGTTGGAAGTAACCTCGTACTCGAAGATCACATCATCCAATCCCAGCACCTTAACTGCATTTTCACCAATAACGGCATCTTCCGGGAAAATGTAAATTCCATCCGCGGGCGCTTCCGGATACATCTCATTTGTGCTGCCCAACTCTTCAATGGAGCACAACATACCACAGGACTCCACACCACGCAGTTTTCCTTTTTTAATCTTAATCCCACCTGGGGTTTTACTGCCATCATGTCCGCCGGCTACCCGTCCGCCATCTAATACTACCGGTACTTTGTCACCTTCTTTTACATTAGGAGCACCAGTTACGATCTGTACTGTTTCACTTCCTACGTTCACCTGGCAGACAATCAGTTTATCTGCATCCGGGTGACGTTCAATTTTGTCGATTTGTCCGATTACGATTTTATCCAGATCATCATCCAAAACTTCATATCCTTCTACCTTTGTTCCGGTTAATGTCATTGCATCGGTATATTCCTGAACCGATACATCCAGATTCGGCACATACATTTTAATCCATGATAATGATGTATTCATTTTTTCCTCCAATCAGTCTCAAATAGCAAGGTATCTAATTGAACGCTTCTCGTTCAATCAGCCCGTTCGACTATTACGCTACGCGCAATATGCTGCTTCGCAGCATACGATTGCTCCGCAATCAGTCTCACTAGAACTGTTTCAAAAATCTTTCGTCATTTTCGTATAGCAGTCGCATATCGTCGATTTCGTATTTCAGTAAAGCAATGCGCTCAAGTCCTACTCCGAATGCAAATCCAGTATATTCTTCTGAATCTATTCCACACATCTCCAACACATTCGGATGTACCATTCCACATCCTAAAATCTCAATCCAGCCAGTTCCCTTGCAGAAACGGCAGCCGCTTCCGCCGCATTTGAAGCAGGTTACATCTACTTCAGCACTTGGCTCTGTGAAGGGGAAGTGATGAGGTCTGAATTTCGTCTGGGTATTCTCCCCGAATAATTCTCTTGCAAACTCTTCAAGCGTCCCTTTCAAGTCGGCAAATGTAATGTTCTTATCCACTACAAGGCCTTCTATCTGATGGAAGGACGGACTGTGTGTTGCATCCACTTCATCCGAACGGAATACACGTCCTGGTGCGATCATACGGATTGGAAGCTTTCCCTGTTCCATTACTCGTGCCTGTACCGGTGATGTCTGAGTTCTCAGCACAATATCTTTATTGATGTAGAATGTATCCTGCTCATCTTTTGCCGGATGGTTGGCTGGAATGTTCAGTTTCTCAAAGTTATATAAGTCGTACTCTACTTCCGGACCTTCTACTACTTCATAGCCCATGCCAATGAAGATACGCTCTACCTCTTCCAGAGCAATGGTATTCGGATGGCGATGACCATTCGCAGCACGCTTTGCCGGAAGGGTCACATCGATTACTTCTTCCGCCAATTGTTTTTCCCGTATTGCGCGTTCTAATTTTTTCTTTGTCTCCTCTAACTGTTTCTCGATCTTTTCTCTGGCTTCATTCACCAACTGCCCAACCTTGGGACGGTCTTCCGGGGCAACATCCTTCATCCCCTTGAGTACGGATGTAAGCTGTCCCTTTTTGCCAAGAACGCTGACTCTGACATCATTTAATTTATCCAATGCATCAGAGCCCTTGATACTTTGTGCCGCCTCATCCATAATGGACTGCAATTTGTCTTTAATACTTTCACTCATATCTTGTATCTCCTTATAATAAATTCGTTTTAAGCTCAGAAGGAATCTTTCATAGGACGTACTTTCCTATGAACCAAAAAAACTCCATCCCCAAAGGGACGAAGCATAAATTCCGTGGTACCACCCTGATTCCCGCATATAATATACAGGCACTCAAAAGCTTAACGCGCTCAACGTCATTCCCTACTGTTTTCAAGAATGAAGCTCCGGTGCGAACCTCAACATGTATCTGAACTTAAGGAAGCTTTCAGCCGGTGACTTCCTCTCTCTGGTAGAAAACACATATCTACTGACACCTTCATTGCTTTTTTCTATATCTTTTTTTATTTTAACATAAAGAATTTTTCTGTCAAGCCCTTAAGTTTTAAGGGGATGCATATTTTAAAAGTGCGTTGATTGCTATTCAGCCGTACAATTTAAGATGGGATGAATATGGGTAAGATTGGGCTGACGGACGCGGTCAAAGGGCTTGGGATAGCTATCTCATGCCCTTTGACCGCGTCATTCAGTCAATTCTTCTGCTTTTCACTCTTTTTTGTCCAGCTCATCTGTAAATTCTTTGATTTCTATACGCAGATGGTCAATTGCGGTTTGTTGGAGCTGGCGGAACTTATCTTCGAAGTAAGCATTGATCTCGGCACCAATCAGGATGATGTACATACAGAAATACATCCAGAGCATAATCAGTACTACTGTTGTTAAGCTGCCATACATGTTGGCAAGGCTGTTGGCACGATCCACATAAACAGAAAAACCAAGTGAAAATGCCGACCATGCAATTGCAGCAATGACTGCCCCTGGAATCTGACTTTTGAAGCTGGCTTTTCGATTGGGCAGAAATTTGTAGATCAGCAGAAAAATTAATGACATGGCGGCCAGCGAAATGGTGGTACGCATATTTATGATCGATTCTGTAATGCGGGCAATTACCGGGACATAGGTCTCTAATGCACCTTGGATCTGGTTACCAAATATCAGCAGGATCATCGTTAATACAATGCCAAGGATAAAGAGCAGGGTATAAAAAGCTGCGCGGATTCGGGATATAACATAATTACGTGTCTCATTGACATGGTAGATGGAATTGACACCGTTAGTCAGACCCATGATCCCTTTGCCGGCTGACCATAAGGTTAAGATAGCAGAGATTGGTACCACTGCGGTAGACTTTGTATATACTTCCCGAATAATTCCCTGTACGTATGACTGGAATTCATCAGGTATGATCTGCATTAACCAGTCATTAATCATGCTTTCCGTTAAAGGCGTATACTTTACACTGGTCATAACCAGCAATATAAAGGGAATAAAAGACAATATCATAAAGTAAGATGACTGCGCTGCATACGCCCCTACATGATCCTCTGCAATTCGATTTCCAAAACCAAATATATAATCAAGTAATTTCTTAAGTTTCTTCATAATTTCTTCTTCGGCTCCTAAACCTTTGAATATAGCAATAATATCATGAATATCATCTTCTGGCAATAGGACGCAAACCCCCTTATCTTCAATCTTCCAACTGCTGAATCTGAATGTTTTGATAGAAAAAATCCAGTATTTCGCTATAGGTTTTGCTGTTCTTCGCCAGATTATTCGCTCCGTTTTGACTTAACCCTACTCCATGGCCATACCCACCGCCGATAAATTCAATTCCTTCATCCAAAACTGCATTAAAAATAAAATACGCACTGGGAAGCAGTCCTGAAGTGATGGTACTCTCACCATCATTAGTATATATCGTATTCTCCCCAGGTGACAAAAAGTCACGGATATCATATTCGTTATTTATTAACAATGTTGATTCGCTGCCGGTAATCAACAGTTCTTCCACCGCACCACCTCTCCCCCTTTTCTGAATCTGCATATCCACAAATGTCCCAAGAGACGGATAACGTTCTGCCAACCGTGCATTCAAATATGTATACGGTAAAGACACTCGCCAGCGATACCACTTTTCTCCCTGCTCATAGTTCGGCTGGGTATTGTCAGAAATAAAAGCTGCAAACACTTCTTCTGCCTCCAATGAGCCTTCTTCCCCTTCATTCATATAGATACTTTTCAAATACGCCTGCCCCTCAGTACTATTCCAAACCTCATCCGTACTGGTATGCCCGCAGGATGTCGAGAAAAAATAAGCAGTAATCGGTTCCCCATCACACATTAATACCTCCCCCTGTGTCTCCTGTATGGCCTGATTACTTCGCTCCTGTGCGGTTAAATTATTATACACCTGAAACATAATACTATCATCTACATCCGCATGATACTCCGCCAGCCCTTCATCCAGAATATTCCGATAAGCATAAGTCCTGGCACATACCGCCTGAGCCTTTAGCGCCTCCATCTCATAACTGGCCGGCATCTCACTGGGAACCACATACTGCAAGTAGGTCTCCAGATCCACTTCATTAACCACTAAAAGCCCCAGTTCCCCCCGATACACCTTAATCTCCCCCGGATAAGCGGGAACCCCCTGAGCACGTTCAGCCGATGGAATAGCTATACCCTCCGATGCTGTAACCGAAATCACCTCATCCTGAAACTCCCCATTAGCCATCGTAAGTTCTACCGTTTCCTGCCCCTCAAGAGACTGCTGATTCATCATCCATTCTCCAGCCGAGGTAAGTACCACACTCTCATGATAATAATCTTCCCCATTTTTAATCAAAACCCGTATCTTCTGAGCAGCTATATCATTCTTCTGCACTACCTCCGGCGACGGTGTCACACTAACAGCTATCTGACCAGTATCCTCCTGTCCCGTTGAGCTTTCATCTCCCCCCATGCCCCGATTCACTATCACCGGATACAACAACGTTATAACTGAAATAGCCACAAAACACAGAAGTGTCACCACAATCTTATTCATTAATTTTTTGGTAGTCATATTCCCAGTATATGACCCTTTTTACAATTTCATAACCCTCAACCAATATTCCACTTAATGGTTTTAAAGACCACTACCAACATCTAACCCGCTAAATTATTCTCACAAAACGTATACGCTGCCAATCCCCAACCGCCTACACAATCACTTCCCCATAGAAAAGAGAGCCATCACTGACTCTCTTTTTTTTCTTTTGTGTGACCCAAAATGCCGGTTCCTGCTTTTTGACGCCTAGCCAAAGCTAGGTGGGTAACCGCAACGTCTGCTTCTGTCTTCCTCTGCTTAGTGGAGGCCTGACATCCGCATCGCAATGTAGGAATCCCATGAACGTAATTGTAGGTTCAAAAACACAGGAGTATCGCACATTTCAGGAGAACACGTTTTTCTTTATTTAATTATAGCGCATTATTCTACATAATTCAAGAATTACACAATTCTTTAACAACTTTTTTAATTCTTTAACAATTTTTTGATTGTTTTTTGACTGCTCCCAATTACCAATTATACCTTCAAACAATTCATTTTTCAATACTTTTTTAGTCAATCCCATTTAATTCCTGATACATACTCTTAGCATAAGAATCTGTCATTCCGCAGATAAAATCAGTAACAAGCATCAAGCGCAGATACAACTTTTCCTGCTCATTTTTTTCCTGAGAATACGTATGATAAATCTGTTTATAATTTTCCGATATCAGAGATATCATCTTCTTTTCCATCATTCCCATGGGATATTCACTGTCGTATACCAGGAATGCCGGCACAAACTTTTCCAGAAGGAAATTAATGATACGGCCTGCGGCTATCTCCAGTTTTAAAATCGGGCGTGATATAAAAGCATATTTGTAGGCAATGTCGCCAAGTGTATCAGCTAATACCCCGCCATCAGTACCATGAAAAATATCATATGGATAAGTGCCGCTCATAATCTCATCATAGTGATTCACGAATCCCCTCGTCGCACTATGAATCAGCATCCCCTGCATCCGTACCAGCCAGTTTTGAACTGCATATAACTCTGGCGTCGATATCTTGGTATCCACTGCCCTTTTATACTGCCGCTCCAGAACATCGATCGGATAATTGGGGGCTCCTTTGTAGTGATCGTCCAAGTGACTGTGAAGTTCATCCATCAGTATCGGATAAGAAAAGCAGCCCTTTTTAAAAGCGTCTTCGATATCTGCTGTTCGGTATGCAATATCATCTGCTGCTTCCAGAATATAGGTAAGGGGGTGCCGACAGGATATTGCACCGGTTGCGGTAACAATGCTGTGAAACAAGTCCTCTTCACTGTGAAAATACCCCATCTTTTTATCTTTGATGTTGCCGCTGTTTTTTTGAATTCCAGTGGATGGAACCGGATACTTGATAATGGAGTTCAGCAAAGCATACGTCAGATTCATACCATTTTCATTTACTAGAAAATGTAGTTTGGAAACCAGGCGCAGGGCTTGGGCATTACCTTCAAAATTATAAAGATCATTTAACATCTGAGCACTTAACCATTCGGTTACCGGTTTATTCCCATACTCTAGTGTATGCAGATTTATCTGAAACCATTCCCGAATTGCTTCTTCACCAAAATGTCCGAAAGGCGGATTGCCGATATCATGGATCAGTCCGGCACACTGCAGAATATCACTGATATCTTCTTTGGTTTTGTAGCCAAATTGGCTGTCCATATGGTTCCGGATAATATGCTCAGAAATATTCTGACCCAATGATTTGGCCAGCGAAGAAACCTCAAGTGAGTGGGTCAGCCGGGTCCGTATAAAGTCACTTTTATCAAGGGGGAAAACCTGAGTTTTATCCTGTAGACGGCGAAATGATGCACTGCCGATAATACGATGATAATCCTTTTCAAATTCACTGCGCAGATCCGTCCCCGAAGTTTTCTTTTTACCATACTCTCCTCTTCTGCGAGGAGATAAAAGCTTAGACCATTCCATATTACACTCCTAATATTTTCATAACGATGGCCGGCATTTCTTCTGTTTTCACTAACGTATTATGCAGTACCGGGGCAGTTCGGATTTCTTCTATTGCTTTTGGTACTGCAACTTTTCCGATGCGGGACAGTTCATCTACCAGTTCAAAATCTGTCATTGCATCATACTTTGGATCAATGGCATTCATAACACTTCTGGTGAACTTAAATGGGCTTGCTGTGGATGCTATCACAGATTTTGTATTGTCTCCAGTTTCCGCCTTATATTTTTCATATACGTCAGCTGCTACTGCTGTATGTGTATCAATGATATAACCTGTGTCATTGTAAAGTCGGGCTATTGCCTTTGCTGTTTCTTTCTCATCAGCATAGTTGCCGTAAAAATCCCGGAGTTTTAGCTTCATCGCTTCGGTAATGGAATATTGTCCTTCTTTGCTTAAGGAATCCATGAATTCTTTATTCTTTGCCCCATCTGCATCGGTCAGACTATAAATCAGGCGCTCCAGATTGCTGGAAATCAAAATGTCCATCGATGGTGAAGATGTCAGGATAAAATCACGATTCCGATTATATTCGCCGGTTGTAAAGAAATCATATAGTACACGATTTTCATTAGATGCACAGATTAGCTTGCCGATGGGCAATCCCATCTGCTTTGCGTAGAATGCCGCCAGGATATTACCGAAATTTCCGGTAGGAACAACTACATTCATCATTTCCCGGGAAGCCAGTTCTTTATTCTTATACAATGTGGCATATGCATATACATAATAGACTATCTGGGGAATCAGACGTCCTATATTAATGGAATTAGCCGAAGAAAATTGATAACCGCCGGCATTTAACTTAGCCGCCATCTCACGGTCATTAAAGATATTCTTAACGCTGGTCTGGGCATCATCAAAATTGCCTTCGATAGCAACTACATAGGTATTATCCCCTTTTTGGGTCACCATCTGTTTTTCCTGAATTGGACTGACGCCATCTTTTGGATAGAATACAATAATTTTGGTTCCCGGAACATCAGCAAATCCAGCCATCGCTGCTTTTCCCGTATCACCGGAGGTAGCGGTCAGAATGACAATTTCATTTTTGACGTTATTCTTTTTTGCTGATGCTGTTAACAGATGAGGCAAAATTGACAGTGCCATATCTTTAAAAGCAATCGTTGCGCCATGGAACAGCTCTAAGTAATAGGTGTCATTACTTTTTACAATTGGGGCGATTTCTGCCGTATCAAATTTATCATCATAGGCTTTTGCAATACAATCCTTCAATTCTGCTTCAGTAAAATCAGTGAAAAATCTACTCATCACTTCATATGCAACTTCCTGATAAGACATCTTTGCCAGACAATCCATATCAATATCCAATTGCGGGATCGACCGGGGTACATATAATCCACCATCTTCAGAAAGCCCCTTTAAGATAGCCTGTGAAGCGGTTACGGTTACTTGATTTCCTCTCGTGCTTTTATACGTTACTTCCATTGCATTACCATCCTCTTCTTTTTGCGTTTACGTTTTATTCCCTTGAGCAATGAGCCAAGCAAAAGCTTGCTTCCGAAGCGAACTTTTGTATCCACATTCGATGCGTTTCCTGATGGAAACGCATCGAATGTGGATAGTCCCGTAAATTCCGGCTCCATCTGGGCCAGTATCTTTCAGCGAAATGCTCTGGTTTTGCAAACAGTACCGCACCACTCCTGGCACACAGCGGCGTCCTGGCAGCCCACATATTGCAATAACGGAACTTTTGAAAATTCACACGGCTGAACACCCGTGACTCAGTTTGTTACAGCTCATACAGCGACTATTCCGCGAGACATTTCTGTGTATTATGAACGGAAACACCCTTTAATATTTATAAAAACTATGTACACCATGCCGGAATAAAAACTGCAGAGTGGAATCAAACCAACTCACATTTTTATCCTCCGAGTGTTGCTTCTCCATGAAGAACAACGCTCCCTGTGAATAATCCTCACCATCAATTGCCCGATTCACCGCTTCCCGCGTGGTATCAGAGACTTTCACCATGTGAATACGCCCGTCTACTGTTGGGGTGAACTGAGGGCTTCCACCGGACTCTTGCCATACAACATCGGTTACATTATCAGGAAACACGTCACTGGCTACCCGATTCAGGATAACATTCGCCACTAGGATCCGACCTTTTATATCTTCACCACCAGATTCAGCTTCCACTATCGACAGCAATGTTTCATAATCCCCATCTGACATCTTCGTACGTTCTACTAACTTCCACGACTGTTCATCGATATCATTCACTGACTCAGCCACTTCCACTCCCACGCCATCCAGACAAGGATTCTCACGTTCTTTTGTTCTTTGGCCTACCAGGACTGCTTCCAGGTTTGTCCCCAGTGCATGATAAGGACTGCTGGATGCCTCTGCGACCATTACAGCAGAAATAATGCCTTTATATCCATTGGGTATCGCGGGCTTGACTTCCTGTTTTGTTTTCACTAAAGTTTCTGCGCTTTTTTCCTCAGGCACAGGAACTTCCTTTTCTCCGGAAAAGCTTTTGATGGTAATAATGGATACAAGTATAACAACCACTACACCAGCTGCCATCAAATATTGGCGAAGGTTCCTGGATACATTTTGTATCACTTTGACCAGTAAGCTTTTGCGGATATGCTTTTTCGTCTTCATAGTGAATTCCTTTATCTGGATAATCTCTGACTACTATAATGAATTATAGAATTTCATATCCCTAAAGTCAATAACATCACACTATTTTTGTCTTATTTCACTAATTATTCCCCACTTTTTCATATAAAATACCCATTTTTGCAGTATCTTTTCACCACTTATCGACATTTATCGATAAATTATGTCATTATCTCTTTTTTCATAAACCTGGTCCTGCACTTTATCTTATGTTGTTTTCCTGGGTGAAATATGTATAATAGAGATGTAGTATTAGATTCTCACCCGTGAAGGAGATTAATGAATGAAACGAATATTAGCTATTCTTGGCATTGTGCTGCTTTTAGGCCTGTATGCTGCCACTTTTATCTTTGCTTTAATGAAAAGTCCTGCCTCCACCGGCATGTTTAAGGCTGCTATCTATTGTACGATTACCGTTCCGGTACTGCTGTATGGGTACTCGTTAGTTTATAAGTATCTGAAGGATCGGAACAAGCACATCAATATGGATGAGCATGAGGAAGTGGATGATAGATAATATCCTCTCTTCCCGGACCATTGGATATCATCGTAATCGGAAATCCAATCTGCTTCTCGACAAATTCAATATACTTACGGCAATTTTCCGGCAGTTCTTCATAGGTTCTGATTCCCCGGATATCACTCTTCCACCCCTGAAGAACTTGTAATACTGGTTTTGCTTTCTCCAGATACACAGTTGTGGGAAATTCGGTGGTCACTTTACCGTCTATCTCATAGCCGGTACAAACCGGAATTTCATCCAGGTATCCCAGTACATCTAACACGGTAAATGCCACATCAGTAGTCCCCTGAATTCTGCAGCCATACTTGGAGGCAACACAGTCAAACCATCCCATTCTTCTTGGACGTCCGGTAGTTGCCCCGTACTCGCCGCCATCACCGCCGCGCCTTCTCAATTCATCAGCTTCATCACCAAAGATTTCCGATACAAACGCTCCTGCTCCGACAGCGCTGGAATACGCTTTGCACACAGTGATGATCCTCTTGATCTCATATGGCGGAATTCCTGCTCCAATAGCGCCGTAAGCAGCTAAAGTGGAGGATGAGGTCACCATTGGGTATATCCCATGGTCGGGATCTTTTAAGGAACCCAGCTGACCCTCTAACAGAATCTCTTTTCCTGCTTTGATAGCATCCCACAAGAATGCGGATACATCGCATATATACGGAGTCACCATTTCTTTATATTCCATCAATTCCTGATAGATTTCTTCAGGTTTGAGCAATGGCTTGTGATACAGATGTTCTAATAATACGTTCTTTGTCTCGCAGATTCCTTTAATCTTTTCTTTCAGTACCACCGTATTAAAAAGTTCACTGACTTGAAAACCGATTTTTGCGTATTTATCGGAGTAAAACGGTGCAATACCAGATTTAGTTGAGCCAAATGATTTTCCACCCAGACGTTCTTCTTCATACTGATCAAATAAAATGTGATAGGACATCACCATCTGTGCGCGGTCCGATACTTTAATCTTTGGCATTGGAACGCCCTGCTCTACAATGTCACTTATTTCTTTAAATAAAGCTGGTACATTCAAGGCAACACCGTTGCCGATCACGCTTATGGTATGATCGTAGAATACCCCTGAAGGTAATGTATGCAGTGCAAATTTGCCATACTTATTAACAATTGTATGTCCTGCATTGGCTCCACCCTGGAATCTTACGATGATATCCGATTCCTGTCCCAACATGTCTGTAATCTTACCTTTTCCTTCATCTCCCCAGTTTGCTCCAACTACTGCTTTAACCATTGTTCTCCTCCTAAAATATGTGCAACTATGTTTTGCTATCTAAGTTTACTATATTTTTTTCTATAAGTAAAATCAATATTAATTATACTCTTCATAAATTTTGCTTATATTGTTTTTGCCTTTTATTGTAATATGAGTTATACTAAATATAGTGAAATGTAATTTATATGGAAAGTTGATCGGAATAACAATATTTATTACTGTTGATATTGATTCTACAAAAGGAGTATTACTGTTTTGCATATTAATATGGAGTATTATAAGATATTTTACTATGTTGCTAAAACTAGACGCATAACCTCTGCTGCTGAGGAACTTGCACTGTCTCAGCCGGCAGTCAGTCAGGCGATCAAGAATCTGGAGGCTCAGATCGGTACTCTTCTTTTTACCCGAACGCCCAAAGGAGTTCAACTGACTCATGAAGGTGAAGTTTTATACCAACATGTAAAAACCGGCTATGAAGCTATCCTATTGGGAGAACGTAAAGTGAATCAAATGCTGGATCTGGAGGCCGGTGAACTTCGGATTGGGGCTAGTGACATGACGCTGCAGTTTTATCTGCTTCCTTATCTGGAGCAGTTTCATCAGCTGTATCCACACATTAAAGTGAGTGTTACTAATGGACCTACACCTGAGACTTTGGTAGCCTTACAAAATGGACGTATCGATTTTGGAATTGTCAGTACTCCTTTTGATGCAGCTGAATACCTGCAAGTGCGTGTTGTAAAAGAAATTGAAGACATTTTTGTTGTCGGAACTGCTTTTTCGCACTTATGGGGTTCTAAGATTTCTTATGAGCAGATAATAAAATTGCCTTTTATCTGCTTAGAACGTAACACTAGTACTCGTAAAAGCCTGGATAATCTGTTAGACGAAAAAGGAATTGTGCTGCAGCCGGAGTTTGAATTAGCTACCAGTGCAATGATTGTTCAATTTGCAGTACGAAATTTGGGAATTGGTTGTGTGATGAGTGAATTTGCAAAAGATTATATTACTCAGGGGCTGTTATGCCCGCTACAACTCCCGGACGCTTTGCCGAAACGGCAGTTTTGCATCATATCAGATAGTCATGTCCCATTATCCTCTGCAGCATCAAAGCTTTTGGAAATGATGCAGCAGAGTGAAAAACCAAATATTACCTGATCACCGTTCCCGTTTTCCCCAGGTACCCTTCTTTGGCAGTATCTATAGAAGTGATCACTGCTTTTCTGCCTTTTCCGTTTTGTACAAATTCTACCGAGGCTTCCACCTTCGGCAGCATGGTGTTTTCACCGAACTCACCCGCGGCCATATATTTCTTTGCCTCTTCAATGGTCATGCTGTCTAACCACTTTTCATTATCTGTCTCATATCCAAGTGCAACTTTTTCAACACTGGTCAGGATTAATAATTCATCTGCATTTAATAACTCAGCCATCTTCCCACAAGCATAATCTTTTTCAATAACTGCACTGGCTCCTCTTAACTGGATACCCTGTTCCAGCACCGGAATTCCACCACCACCGCAGGCAATTACCACATTCCCTGCATCCAGTAATGCTTTGATCGAATCAATTTCCACAATATCCTGTGGCTTTGGTGCTGCTACAATTCGGCGATAGCCTTTATCTGTTTTGATCACATAATTTCCTTTATCCTCTTCCTGCGGTGCCTCTTCCTCTGTCAGACAGCGGCCAATGACCTTCACCGGTTTGGCAAATGCCTCATCATAGGGATCCACTTTCACCTGGGTCAGCACCGTGCAAACCGGTTTATAGATACCGCGGGAGATTAATTCTTCACGAATGGAATTCTGCAGATCATATCCGATATACCCCTGACTCATCGCTGAGCATACTGACATTGGCGCATAAGTATATTCCGGATGTACTTTTCCAAACTCATTCATCGCCGTGTGAATCATTCCCACCTGAGGAGCGTTGCTGTGGGAGATTACAATCTCTGCTCCGGCTTCTACTAAATCTGCAATTGCTTTGGCAGTCTTTTTAGTAGCTTCTTTCTGCTGTGGTAATGTGTCGCCCAGGGCCCTGTGTCCAAGTGCAATTACTACCTTTTTCTTCTCCATTCTACTAACCTCCGTGGTTTTACTGAGTACTCTCGGAAAATCAGCCGCAAAGACGTATGCAGGGAGTTTCCGAGGGTGCTCTTACTTCATTAATCATAAAGTCTGCTTTTATTATAGTTTCAGCAATCGGAAAAATCAAGGCAATACCACATTGTTTCAAATTCTTTTTTTCTATTATTTGTATTCTTTTTATTTTTACTTTGTTACATCAACGCTTGTTCGCATTAACGCTTTTATGTATTGCAGCGTTTGGTGAAATGTGTTATTATAGAAATAATTATGAAGAATCGGGAGGAATCATTGGTGGAAACAGTTAAATTTTTTTATGGGGATGATGTGCCATTAGAGATGCATAAAGTCCGCGTGGTACAAAAACTGAATTTAAGAAATATAGAGCAACGTCAAGCGGCAATCACTGAAGCTGGTAATAATACCTTCCTGCTGCAGAACAAAGATGTTTTTATGGATATGCTGACAGACAGTGGTGTTAATGCTATGAGCGATGTACAGTTGAGTTCTATGCTGGTGGCAGACGACAGTTATGCCGGAAGTGAGACATTTAACAAACTGCAGAGTAAAGTGCGTCATATTTTTGAAAAGGAATTCTTCTTACCGGCGCATCAGGGACGAGCCTGTGAAAATATTATTGCTAAAACCCTTGTAACTAAAGGCAGCTGTATTCCGATGAACTATCACTTCACAACAACCAAGTCACATATTATGGCGAATGGTGGATATGTAGAAGAAATCCTGTATGATGAAGGTCTGGAAGTAACCAGTACTAATCCTTTTAAGGGTAATATGGATCCGGATAAATTAAAAGGGTTGATCAGTAAACTGGGGCGTGAAAAAATTCCCTTTGTCCGTATGGAAGCCGGAACCAATTTGATCGGAGGACAACCTTTTTCTTTGCAGAATCTAAAGGATGTCTATGCAATCTGCCAGGCAAATGATATTCCGCTTGTTCTGGATGCCAGCTTGTTAGCGGATAACTTATATTTTGTTAAGATTAAAGAAGCCGCATATCAGGATGTCAGTATCTTAGATATCACCAGAGAGATAGCTGCCAATTCCGATATCGTATACTTTTCTGCCCGAAAGCTGGGGCATGCCCGCGGTGGCGGAATCTGTACTAATGACGCGAAGTACTATAATCTGATGCGTGAACTGGTTCCACTATATGAAGGATTCCTTACATACGGCGGTATGTCGGTTCGTGAGATGGAAGCAATTACTGTTGGTTTGGAAGAAACAATGGATTTCAATATGATCAATCAGGGACCACAGTTTATCCAGTACATGGGTGATGAATTAATCAGACGCGGTGTTCCCGTAGTAACCCCTGCCGGAGGACTTGGCTGTCATTTAAACGCCATGGAATTCGTAGACCACATTCCCCAGGAAGAGTATCCTGCCGGCGCTCTTGGTTCGGCACTCTATCTGGCCAGCGGGGTCCGGGGTATGGAACGGGGAACGCTTTCCGAAGACCGCAACGCAGATGGCAGTGAACATCTTTCTAATATGGAACTGCTGCGCCTGGCTATGCCGCGCCGTGTATTTACACTGTCTCAGGTGAAATACGCGATCGACCGCATCCAGTGGCTGTATGAAAACAGAAAGCTGATCGGTGGGTTGACATTTACAGATGAACCTGCTATATTACGATTCTTCCTTGGTAAATTAAAGCCAACTTCTGGTTGGCAGGATGATCTGGCAGCAAAATTCCGTAAGGATTTTGGCGATAGTTTATAAGCATGCAGTCAAAGCGGATGTTCGCATTTCCTATTTCTTGCCGCATGGCATATAGGTATCCCGAAGGGGGCTCCGTTACTTGCTCATAATCTCCCGACAGCTTCGCTGCCATTTCAGTGGAGGAAAGGATAAAGGCAAGGAGCATTTCACTCCTTGCCTTTATCCTTTCATACCTTTATAAAAATAAGTCTATTAACTTCTCCCAAAAAGTACGCTTGAGTTCATCTTCCGGAACATCAATGGTCACCGAGAACAGTGCATTACCATCATTATAATAGTTGGCAATAGTATCTGCATCAATTGATCCTTATAAGCAAGTGCTTCGGCCGCAGTAACATCCGTAACCATTATTCGCGTATTTAACTTTCTGCCATTGTCTCTTCTTCTATCAGGGTAACTACAGCTACCTCCAGCTTATGTCCCTTAATCTCAGTCACCTTAATAATCAATCCATATCCTTCCAGCTCCGGTTTCTGACCATCATCCGGAATGAATCCCAATAATCCGAATACCATTCCCGAAAAGGTATCGAACTCTTCTACCGGAAGCTTTACTTTCAATGCAAGGGCAACGTCATCCAAGGGCGCTGCGCCTCTAATCTTCCACGTCTGGGAATCCACCCGTTCTATAAGCGGAAGCTCTTTAGGGGCAGTAGCATCATCCTCCAAATCCCCGACTAATTCTTCCAGCAAATCATTCATAGTAATAATTCCGCTGGTTCCGCCATACTCATCCAACACCACTGCAAAGTGGCTGCGGTTCAGCTTCATATTCCGAAAGAGAATGTCCGCCCGTACCGTCTCCGGAACAAACTGAGCTGCCTTCACTGCCTGCTTCATCACCAGTTCACGGTTTTTATCCGGCAGGCGAAAATAATCCTTGGTATTTAATATCCCTACTACATTGTCAAGGCTTTCATCACAGATAGGATAATTACTATACCGGCTTTCAACGATGGTTTTCTCCCATGCCGCATCACTTTCCTCAAGCCAGAGTACCGACACCTCCGTGCGGTGAGTCATGATCTCATCGGCATTTTTGTCATCAAATTCAAATAAATTTTGAATGATTTCCTTTTCATCCGAGTCAATTGCACCCTTCTCACTTCCCACATCAACCATCATCCGAATCTCTTCTTCGGTAATCGTCTCATCCTCTGCATTAGGATCAATTCGGAACAAACGTAGAAGCACATTGGTCGAGGCTGTGAGAAACCATACAAGAGGCGCGAAAATTTTAGCTATATAATATATCATACCAGACATGGCAAGTCCCAACTGTTCCGCCTTCTTCATCGCGATTCGCTTGGGAACCAGTTCGCCCAGCACCAGGGTAAAGTAGGAAAGGATTATCGTAATTATAATAACCGATATTGTCCTAAGCGTAGCCGCCGGCATCTTTACTCCCAGTGAAATAATCCAGTTTGCAAGCTTTTCCGAAAAGTTGTCCGCTGCAAAAGCACTTCCCAAAAATCCTGCCAGGGTAATCCCTACCTGGATCGTTGCCAGGAATCGCGATGGCTGACTGGTTAAAGATGAAAGTCTGATAGCACGCTTATCTCCTTCTCCTGCCATCTTTTCCAGTTTGTTATCATTGATTGAGATCACCGCTATCTCGGCGCAGGCAAATACCGCATTAAGCAATATTAATAAAAGCTGCAGCACGAGCTACCATATGATCGGGTCTTCTTCAGACATTTTTTTCCTCCATTTGTGCGATTTTAATCCTATATCTCAAACACTTCCATATCCTCCGGAACAAACAAATTACCATGGAAGTATGCTCCTCCTTCTTCTGTATACAATGCTTTTCGATTTGCCCCATGGGTTTCTTCCGTATGATACAAAATCAGATTAGGTATATGCAGTTCCTCAGCCAGCTGGCAGGCCTCTTTCACAGTACTGTGATGCTTTTCATAAGGTTTGAATTTATCCGCTTCACCATACAGGCAAAAAGCCTCATGCATCAGCCAATCACTTCCTGTTGCATATGGCTCTTCACATACATTATATGGTTCATCACCACAGCAGGTCAGCTTTTTTCCTTCCGGTGTTATCATCGTAAAGCCAAACTGTTTTGCTTTGGTGGATCCAATATCAAAAAAAGTAACATTGCAGTCCATAATCTTCTTTGAGTCACCACTTTGAAGCGGAATCAGTCGAATTCGTCCTCCGATATGTTTGGTCACTTTTTTCTGGATTGTTAAATCTGTAATCGTTGTAATCGCGGAAATCAATCCACTATGACAGTAAATACTTAATTCACCCTCATATTTACCCTGATTCATCTTCTGCCCAATCATCCGTATTAACCACACAAGACCAAGCAAATGATCAATATGCTCATGGGTAATAAAAATATCATGGATATCTGTCAGCGAAACTTCTGCATCTCTTAACACTTTCAGAATCCGATTTCCTCCCCCTGTATCCACCAAAAAATGTCTTTTTTCATCCGATAGCACAAAGCATGTATTATAACGCTCAACTACTCCTGCATTTCCTGTTCCCAATATTGTCAGTTTCATCCCAAATCTCCATTCTGCCGTCATTCAGATAACCCGCGATATGTCCCATCTGCGTTTTCATACCTATCGCGGTAATGATTGCATTAGCCCGTCCGGCAATTAACGATCTTACACTTCCGTTAAATGCTATCTAATCCCCCTGATTACGACGCAGGCTATATTTGCTCCGCAGGTTTATGAGTATTTTCCCTTTGCTTTCGCTAAGAAAAGTATACCATATCTGCCTGTATTTTTCCACAGGCTAAAGGCTTGAAATTGAAAAGCGCGCTATTTGGTTGCCTACCAAACATCACTAAGATGGGTGGCAGTTTTATACTGACTGGCGACCGCCATAGGCTACAACAATCAGTGTTCTTGCTTTTTTAATGTTAAAACAGACATGACTGAAAATATAATTGCGAATAAGCAAAGACATATAATGCACAATCGCCAGTCCGCTGTCGGCATAGTCACAGGTAACACGGGAGAAAACGAATTATATACAAGTGCATTATGGATAACCGCCATACTCCCTAATGGGAAAATATAAGCCATAAGGTCATTGCTTATGGTTATCATTCCCATATTCGGAAGAAGTATAATCAATGTGTAAACAAACACAGAAAGTATTGGCAAGAAAAAGTTTTGTTTGCTAACAATCATGACAAGCAGTATTGGAATGATTGCAATGCTCATTGTGATTGCGTCTATCAGAGAAATTGCAAATACCATTCCCACATTATGCGCCGTCATTTCTACAGCCCCCATTATAAAGCCGACCAGCGTTAAGCTTATGGCAAATCCAAACATAAGTAAAATGGAGAATATCATCACAATAAAAATTTTTGCAAAAAGAAATTGTTTGGCTGAAACAGGAATTGTAAAAAGCTGACGTATCGTGCTATGCCTGTACTCAATTGAAAAAATGGTCGTTGCCAAAAGACCTAAAACTATAAGATGGATTAAAATAACAAAGGAGAAAGCATCTGTAAATAATTCCAAAAAACTTATTTGTAAGACTTGCTTTGGTGATGGCAACACTGACAATATACAGCCTATATATATTGCCATAACAATAATAAAAAATAAGAACAATTTCCCACGTTTATACTTCAGCAATTCTGCCGATATTGTATTAAGCAATCCCCACACCTCCGGTAATCTTTTTAAAATAATCCTCTAAGCTGTCATTGCATTCTTGCAGCTCTTTTACGGTAATGTCAGCCATTACTAAAGTCCTATTTATTTCCCCCAAGTCAACATCCGGTTGATATATGCGAATATCCGTATCATTCTCAATGGAATATTCATAAATGGAACATTGCCTTTCCAGTACATTACTTGCTTTTGAAGAAGATGATACACTTAAAAAAATGTATTTCTTATTCTGTTTTTCTAATTCACTTTGGCTTTTTTCGGCCAGCAGAACACCATTATGGATAATTCCTATATTGTTCGCAAGCATGGAAATTTCCGATAATATATGGCTTGATATTAAAATAGTTTTCCCTTGTTCTGTACTCAGTCTCTTTAGCAGTTCTCGCATTTCAGCTATACCAATCGGGTCAAGGCCGTTTATTGGCTCGTCTAAAATAAGCATTTCAGGGTCATGTATGATTGCGTTTGCAATAGCAAGGCGTTGTTTCATGCCAAGTGAATATTTAGCAAAAGTCTTGTTGTCTTTATATGGAAGTCCCACAGTTTCTAAGGCTTTTTTTTCAGCATTTTTGCTAATCGTCCCGCGAAGTTTTGAAAAGAGTAACAGGTTTTCTGTGCCTGTTAGATTCGGGTAAAATCCCGGTGTTTCTATTAAGCTCCCGATGCGTGAATACAGGATTTTTGGGTATTTATTCAATTCGTCTCCCAAAATTGTAATTTCACCGTGAGTAATATTCGTCAGCCCTAAAATCATTTTCATAATTGTAGATTTACCCGCTCCATTTCGCCCAAGCAATCCATAAATTTCGCCTTGCTTCACATGGATATTTACTTCATCTACAACCGTCTGATTTCCATAACGCTTTGTCAGGTCGTGTGTTTCAATTCCTAAGACAGCCATTCAAATCTCCTTCCTTACATCATATCTTGCTTCCCTAACAGGCAACTAAAGTAAGTATATCGTATGAACCTTGCCATAACCTTGCCGAAACCTTGTTTTTATCATGTTTTTTTGTTTTCTGCACTTATGCGCTTCCGTGGAAATGTAATGTTAAAAACCGTTTTAATATTCGGAGCACTGTAGGCAACGATTCTACCTCCAAGCGCATTCAACAACTCTTTAACAATGGACAAGCCAAGTCCACTGCCCAGTGTCGCGCGGGATTTATCACACTTATACAGACGGTCAAAAATATATAGGAGGTTTTCAGCGGGGATACCCTTTCCGTTATCTTCTACTGTAAGTGATATATAATCCGGATTTTCTTTAATGCCGATGGCTATGTAACTTCCATTACTGTGCTGAATCACGTTCTGTATCAGATTGTTTATTATCCGGGTATATGCGCTAAGGTCTGTTTCAACAATTATTTCGTTATCGCCCAAAAAAATATCATAGGTAAAGGCTTTTTGCTCAAACTTCGGTATCCATTCAATGATGATATTGCGCGTCAGCTCATTTATATCCATTTGCTCAAAATGAAAAAGCTCTTCGTGTGAATACAACTTAAACCACTCAAAAAGAGCGTCGGTATGCTCCTTTAATTCATAGGCTTTTGATTGTGCTATCTTAATGTATTGCTCCCGTTCTACACCGGTAACAACCATAGCCTGTATTGCGTCAATATACCCAATTAGCGTTGTTAACGGTGTTCTGATGTCATGGGAAAAGTTTGTCATAAGCTGCCTGTTGGCATTTTGTGCTTTTTCAGCTTGTACCATCTTGTCTTTGTAATATAATGCGATCTCATTGATTTTATAACAAATATCCGTAGTTATATCTCCATTCTGTGCCAAAATCCTCCTATCCGAATTGCCGTTTAAAATAATATCCAGGACAGAAGATATTTCTGACAAGCGCTGTTGTTCATTAACCAATTTTGATATAAGTATACAGATGGTAACCAAAAGAATTATAGTTGCAATTACAAACCCCCAAACTATGTTCATAAAACAGCCTCCTGATTAAAACGATAACCTACGCCCCTGATTGTTTGAATATAAAAGGGGTTATTTGAATCTGATTCTATTTTCTTTCGTAACTTGCTTATAAAGGACATGATATTGCTATCGTCATAAGCATAATCTTCGCCCCAAACTTGTGAATAGATTTGCTTTTTCGTAAAAATTCTTCCTTTGTTTGCCGCAAGAAAATAAAGCATATCAAACTCTTTGCCCGTCAGTTCAATTTCAATTTCACTGACAGTAACTTTTCTGTTTTCTCCATCAATAACCATGCCCTTAAGCTTAATAACAGTATTCATAACAGTGGGACTATTTAGAACAGTATAACGCCTGATCAAAGAAGTTATACGTGCCAAAAATTCATCCATACTAAATGGTTTTGTTAAGTAATCATCTGCTCCTAAGCGCAAACCATTTACTTTATCTGTTTCAGAATTTTTCGCTGTAAGCATTAGCACGGGTATGTTACTGACTTTTCGGATTTCGGATAAAACACTAAATCCATTTATTTCAGGTAGCATAACATCTAAAATGATAAGCTGGTAAGTGTCTTTTTTGACTTCCTGTAATCCTGCCGTACCTGTATATGCCACTTGTACCGTATATTGTTCTTGTTCTGCATATTTTTTTATCAAAGCGCAAAGTTCTTTATCATCATCTACCATTAAAATTTTATCCATTTTTGTCACCATCTTTTTTTATTGTGCGTCCGTCAACAGGCTTTTCAGCGTCAGCGGGAATAAGCCATAAGTTACCTTTTTTAATAGCTCCTGTAATCCGTCCAGCAGAACAATAATAGTTTACCATTCGAGCAGTAATGCCCCATTTTTCTCCGGCTTCTTTGACTGTTAAATATTCCATATAAACACCACCTCGCATTATTATAATATTTATATTATATTTCGAGTTATCGAAAATTTCAACATTTTATTTTTCCCCAAAAACAAAAAGCCACCTTTTTGGGTGACCTCTTGATACATTACTCGTCCTTTGGCTGTCTATCTCATATTTATCGTTTTTCCTCTTGCTTCTCCAAGCACCCGGCACATTGCCCGCTGGTTTTTCAAGTAATTTACGAAGAATGTTCTTCTCGTATCAGGATCGTCCCTGTATCAAAGATATCATCTCACTAAATTACAAACCACCAAAACCCCGCCGCTGTGTACCAGGAGAGGTACACAGCGACGTCCTGGCAGCCCACATTTCATTCTTTTTTGCAGCATCACATTAGCATACAATGCATTTTCGTAAAATATTTATTTATAAAGTGGTCCATAAGTCTGGCAAGCCCGGTAATCCTGACCTTCTTTATCCTGACCGAAAGCGTTCCATGCTGACGGCCGGAAGATTTTCTCTTCTGCCACATTATGCATACAAACTGGTATCCGCAGCATTGAACACATGGTTATTAAATCTGCACCGATATGGCCATAACTGATTGCACCATGGTTCGCTCCCCAGTTATTCATAACATCATAAGCCGTGTGGAATGCTCCTTCACCAGTAACACGAGGCGCGAACCAGGTACATGGCCAGGTATAATCAGTTCTCTTCCACAGTACATCAGTAACTTCTTCCGGCAATGCTACCGTCCATCCTTCTGCAATCTGGATAACCGGTCCAAGTCCTTTCACCAGATTCAGGCGAATCATCGTACATGGCATTTCTGCTTCGGTTACAAATCTGGAAGAATACCCTCCACCACGGAAATAGCCATTATCTGCTGCATTCCATGTAGTCGCTTTCAGTATTGCATCCTGGTCAGTCTCGGTCACTTCATACCACGGCTTGATCAGATGATTACCATCCACATCTTTGGCCCGGCCATTGGCATCCAGACAAGCCGCACCAGAGTTGATCAGATGAATCATGCCGTCTGCTTCTTTAATCTTTCCATCTACATCATAGCCCGTTGCACGCTTAACTGCCTCCGGACTCCAATATGTACGCACATCTGCAAATATCTGTGCGGTATTCGTCAAGAGCTTGCCAAAAAGCATTCCGATACCATTTAGCACATCATTTTCGGTCGCCAGGATATAAGGCTCTCTTGCCCCAGTCCAGTCAAAAGAAGTATTCAGCAATGCTTCCGGATAATCACAGTTCGGATAGAAATCTGTCCACTGGCGCTGTCCCTGGAATCCTGCTGCGATGGCATTATGACCTACCGCCTCTTCTTCACAGCCTTTTGGCAGGTTGGCATTTCCGTTCATCAGGTCTTTAATGATACACATCATCTTCACCACGAACTCCCAATCTTTTTCCTTATCTTCTGCTGATTTCTGAACTTTTGGCGGATTCTTGTCAAATCCCTCCGGGCATTTCTCTTTCGTCCAGGCCAACGCTTTCTGGAATTGTGCTTCATCATAGATACCTTCGGTCATACGACGGATAATTTCTACCTCATCAACTGACTCTACACGCATCCCCAGATATTCCTCGATAAAGGCAGGATCAATAATCGAACCGCCAATTCCCATGCAGATTGACCCAATCTGCAGATAAGACTTCCCACGCATTGTCGCCGCAGCAACTGCCGCACGGCCAAATCTCAGCAGCTTCTCTTCAACATCTGCCGGAATATGCGTATCTTCTGCACTCTGCACATCATGTCCGTAAATACCAAATGCCGGAAGCCCCTTTTGTGCATGAGTTGCCAGCACCGATGCCAGATACACTGCACCCGGACGCTCCGTTCCATTGAATCCCCACACACCTTTAATGGTATTTTTATTCATATCCATCGTCTCAGACCCATAGCACCAGCAAGGGGTTACCGTCAGGGTAATATCAACCCCCGCTCTCTTGAACTGCTCTTCACACGCCGCTGCCTCAGCCACCCGGCCAATCGTCGTATCTGAAATAATAACCTTCACCGGTTCGCCATTGGAATATTTCAGATTGGAAGTAAACAGCTCAACTGCCGCTTTCGCCATGTTCATCGTCTGTTCTTCTAATGAACCACGTACATCCAGGTATCCTCTTCTGCCATCAATCACTGCTCTGATTCCAATTACCGGGTATTCTCCAATTAATCTTGACTTTGCCATCTCTATTCCTCCTGATATCAACTTATATTTTACTTATGTACATCAATATAGACTTATCATATTATTTTTACAGAAATGTTTTAAATGTATGGTATGCCTTTTCCCAGCGTTCATAATCCTGTGGATGGTACTCCTTGGTCGGTTCTGAGTTTGCCACAATCGCTCTGGCCTTTGATACATCTTTAATCTCACCAAGAGCCATCAGCTGAACCGCAATATTACCAAGCGCTGTCGCCTCCACCGGACCAGCGATCACCTTGCGTCCGCCTGCATTAGCCGTCATCTGGCACAACAGTTGACTTTGTATCCCGCCGCCGATCATATAGATTACCGGATAACATTTACCTGTACAAGCTTCAATCTGCTCAAGTGTATACCGGTACTTAAGAGCCAGACTCTGGTTAATACAGCATACCACCTCACCTTCACTTTGCGGTACCAACTGGCCTGTCCGTTCACAAAATGCTCTAACCCGTCTGGGAATATTCCCCGCCGGATTAAATTGGGCGGCATCCGGATCAATAAAGTTCTGAAATGGTTCCGTCAAAAGTGCCCGCTGCTCCAAATCTGAAAAGGAAAACTCCCGTCCTTCCCGCATCCACTGACGCCTGCTCTCCTGAACCAGCCATAGACCAATAATATTTTTAAGAAAGGTAATCTTTCCACCAAAACCACCTTCATTGGTAACATCCAGCTTCATCGATTTTTCATTAATCAGCGGTTCATTCAACTCTGTTCCAAATAAACTCCAGGTACCGCAGCTGATAAACAGAAAATCTTCTTCCTGTGCCGGAACCGCTATTACTGCACTTTGGGTGTCATGGCTTGCCACAGCAATCACTTTCGCCGGGTCCACCGCCAGTTCATCACAGATTTCCGCTGTTAGTGACCCTACCACCACACCGCTTGGTACAACTTCCTGCAGCAGCTTCTCATCAATCCCCAAGCTCATCAGCACCCGCTTTGACCAAACCTTTTCATTCGCATCCAACAACTGCGTAGTCGATGCCATCGTATATTCTGCTGCCATCACCCCGCTCAGGAAATAATTAAAAAGATCTGGTGTAAATAGTAAACTTTTTGCCCGCTCAAGCATCCATGGGCGCTTTTTCTTCAAAGCATACAATTGGAAAATCGTATTGAAATCCATAAACTCATTTCCCGTTATATGATATAATTCATCTTTAGCAATTACCCGAGAAACTTCTTCCTGCATCCCAACTGTTCTCGCATCCCGATAATGTACTGCATTCTCCAGCAGCTCACCATGCTCATCTAACAGTCCAAAATCTACACCCCAGGTATCAATCCCAATACTATCAAAACCACCCTTTAAATTAGCTTTCACGATTCCTTGCTTGATCTCATAAAACTGTCTAAGGGTATCCCAATACAGGGTATTACCTACCATAACAGGGTCATTAGAAAACCGATGAACTTCTTCCTTCACAATCTTCCCGTCCACTAACTCACCCAGGACAGCCCTTCCACTGGAAGCCCCAAAGTCAAATGCCAGTACACGTTTTCCTGTGCCCATAGTCACCCTCCTTTCTTATTCCAGAGTACTCTCGGAAACTCCTTCATTGAATAGTTACCTTTATTTTATCATTGTCAGCCCTTTCATACTTGTGTTATAGTGGTAAAAAACATAACAATATTCACCTAAAGGAGACTTATGCAGTACATAAATTACCGGGAAAACAAAAAAAGAGGAACCTCTGACTTCCCCATCGAACTTTACCACGTAGACTGCACTCACCCGCAATATACAATGTCCTACCATTGGCATATTGAATTTGAAATCATCCGAGTACTTTCAGGTACCTTTCGAATGACGCTTGAAGGAACTGAATTCCTGGCCTCCCCCGGCGACCTGATCCTAATCCCCGCCGGCTTTCTGCATGCCGGAACTCCTACCGAGTGTGTCTATGACTGTATCGTATTCGATATGAATTTAATGCTGAAAGAAAATGATGCCTGCCGGCGATACATCAAGCAGATCATCAGCCACGAAATCAATCCTCATACCCATTTCACCGACAGTACTCATCACCAACTCCATGATACCGCGTGGATTCTTTTTAACGCCCTGGCCGAAAGAAAAGACGGCTATCAGCTAATCGTCAAGGGCAGCCTGTTCCAATTATTCGGTCTCATTATTACCGAAAAGCAATACAGTCCCCAGGCACCTGATGCCCTTCGCACTCATAACCGCGTCCAAAAACTAAAGCAAGTCCTGGAATACATCGAGGCCTCCTACGCTGCCCCTATTACCCTGGAGCAGCTTTCCAAATGTGTTGGAATGTCACCAAAATATTTCTGCCGCTTCTTTCAGGAAATGACTCACTATACGCCTTTAAACTATGTGAATTATTATCGAATTGAACGTGCCTGCTATCAGTTGATCACTTCTGACGCATCTATAACGGAAGTGGCTTATAGTTCTGGATTTAATGATCTTAGTTATTTTATTAAGATGTTTAAGAAGTATAAGGGGATTACACCAAAGAAGTATCAGTGTGGGGAAAATTTTTGATTTTTTGCCTGCGGGAAGGACGCGGCAGAGAGGCATGTGATACCTCTCTGCCGCTGGTTTTTCAAGCGATTTACTAAAAGATTATTCCGTCCAGATACACTGCACTCCATTCGCCTCCAGCAAATTTATCCACGCATCCTCTGGCTTCTTATCAGTAATGATCACATCTATTTCCGACAACTTCCCAATCTGTGCAAATGCGATCTCATCAAACTTAGTATGATCCACCGCCAATATCCTCTGCGTGCCACACTCCAGCATCGTTTTCTTATTCTTCGCATGCAGTTCATCCGAATCAGTTATACCTTGTTTCGCATCAAACCCTTTGCAGGAAATAATCGCTTTATCTACGTGATAAGAAGTAAGCATCCGATCCGTCTGCGGTCCAACTAGGGCAAAACTGCCTTCTTTGGCAATGCCGCCGGTAGACAGAACATTCCAATCCGGTGTGTCAAATAACTCCATGATAATTTCAATAGAGTTGGTAATAATCGTAAGATTCTTCCGATCTTTTAATTCTTTGGCTATAAAAACTGCAGTGGAGCTAGCGTCTAACATCAGACTTTCGCCGTCATGTACCATTTCATGCAGTAATGCGGCAATCTTCTGCTTTCCGGCTATATTACGCTTTTTACGCAAATTAAAGGGCAGGTCAATGGTTACATTCTCATTAATAACTGCGCCGCCATAGCTTTTAATAGCATACCCGTCATTTTCAAGCTTTTCCAGATCCCTTCGGATGGTCTCTTCGGATACCTGATAGTGCTGACTTAATTCACTGACTACCACCCGCTTATCGGCCTGTAATTTCTCAAGTATTTCATTCCGTCTTTCTATTGCAAGCATCTATTACCTCCTTAGATTACAAAATTGTATGGCAAATCTTTGGGTCAGGATGTGCTATCACGGAAGAATCCAGATACATTCCGTCTTCTCCAGCTGCACGCTTGGCCCGTTCTATGGCGGCTTCCACTGCTGCCACCTCACCGGTTAGCATCAGGTAAGATTTCCCGCACATTCCTCTGGCGATGCGCAGTTCAATTAAATCTACAATAGCCGTCTTGACTGCTTCATCTGCTGCTACAATAATTGAAGCAGCATCATAAGTTTCCATAATTCCCAGGGCAGACATCTTTTCGATATCAGTTGCACCATAGATTGCCGGAAAGATGGATTCATGGGGATTGCCCAGGACAAAACTGCTGATCAGCTGTTGGCTGTACTGTACCTTAGCTGTCTCTACGGCAGCTTTTACTGCGCTTAGGTCGCCGGTGATAATTATAATATATTTTCCCGGACAGACGGTCTGGGCTTCGATAATGTCTACATCTGAAGTTTTGACCATTGCATCTGCTGCTATCACGCCTGCGGAAACGGTCTTGTATTCCGCCATTCCGATTGCTTTACTCATGCTCGTTAACACCTTTCCTGACTTTCTATTATAACATATTTTTCGGTAACTTCCATTACTTTTCCGTTCAAAGATGCATGTATGGCTACGCTTAAACCCTCGCCCGGCCGGCCGATCATCTGGCCTTTAGTTAAGGTATCACCCTCCGCTACGATGGGGACTGCCGGGGAACCAATATGCTGGCTCATTAGAATTTTCACCCGTGTCATGGTTGCTGTGTCATCTTTAAGAGGTGCATCTTTATCGTATTGCTTCAGATTCAATCTACTCATCAGCCGCGCCATCGGCACCCTGCTGTACTCCCGGTTGGCTGCTACCGGGACTGCGGATGCGGCAGGCGGCTTGATGCCATGCTGTCGCAGACCGGCTTTATACTCAATCATTAATGATCGGGGCGCGAGTCCTTGCATACAGGAATACATTTCACATAATCCGCAGGAAGAACAGAACATCGTATCCAGGAAAAGATCTGATTTTTGTATATCCTTGCAGGTCGCTGCCTGCATAAATGCATTCGGTGTCACTGGATGCCCTAATTGGTGCCGGGGGCACAGATCGGTGCACATGCTGCATTGGCAGCAACAGGCTGCTGCCCGTTTTAGGTCAATGGAAGATTTCCGGCGCTTCTTTTGAATAATAATATGATCCTCCGGCAGTACCAGGACTGCATTGGTTGTTCTGGTGACCGGCTGTGACCCACTGCCGATAAAGCCCATCATTGGCCCGCCAATGAAATAAACTGGGTTTGGCGTCGTAATCGTTCCGGCCAGGGTTACTGTTTCTTCAACGGTACAGCCAAGGGGAACCCGTACTGTAACTGGGTTGGTGACTTCACCGACCACCGAAACCAGCTTATCCAGATTTGGCTTTTTGCCATGAACTGCCCGGTGCACATTGTACACTGTCTCTACATTAAACACCGCCACACCACTTTCGATTGGCAGTCCGCCTGGGCGTACCACCTTACCGGTCACTTCATAGATCAACACCACTTCATCACCTGCCGGATATACTTCATCCAATAGACCGAGGCACACTCCGGGGAATTCACCGATGCATGAATTTAAAGCATCAATGGTTTCCCGGTAGGCCTTCTTGATCCCGATGATCATCTCCTGAGCGCCAACTACCTGACCGATCAAATGGAATGCACTGACAATTTCTTGCGCATGCTTCTTAAGTAGTTGTCTATGTAAGCGCAGCAGCGGTTCACATTCTGCACAATTCAGGATGATGGTATCTGCTTGCGGGGATAATTTTGCATATGTGGGAAAGCCGGCACCTCCGGCACCGACTACTCCTGCTTCTTTCAATATAGTACTTAATTCTTTTAAGTCCATTACACTCACTACTCCAGTCCTGTTTCGTTATCAATAATGCCTACAATTGCCGCATCTATGGGGGCATCTGCCACACCGCATCCAATCCGCGCAGCACTTCCGGTTGCAACCAGCACATACTCACCGATGCCCGCACCTATCATGTCAACGGCAATCATTCTCGGGCTTTCCTCTCTGATTCGTTCTGAAAGCTCCACAATCATAAATTTATTGCCAATCAGATTTTCACATTTTCTAGTGGACACAACACTTCCCACTACTTTTCCTGCGAGCATATCTTCACCTCCCCTACTTATAGGTACTCTCGGAAACTCCTTATAAGCCGATCGAAACGGTCTGCCCAGTCGTAATTCCAGCGGCATTGGCTTCATCCGTATCAATATGCATTTCCAATGTAAAGCTGTTATCCACCCGGATCTGAACGTGATTGAATACTGTACCACGTTCATTATCCGCTTTTACAGCAACTTCCTGTCCGTCACTGACACCGGCTGCCTGGGCATCTTCAGGCGCCATATGTATATGTCTTTTGGCAACTATACATCCTTCGGTCAGATATACCGCACCTTTTGGACCAACCACCGCTATCGGTGCGGATCCGGCAGTATTACCTGATTCCCTGACGGGTGCCTTCACTCCTAATTTTAATGTATCTGTTTTTGATATTTCTACCTGGGATTTCTTTCTGACCGGCCCCAGCACCCGGACATTCTCTATCGCTCTAAGCTTCAGACCGACAATTGTTACGGTCTCTTCTGCCGCATATTGCCCACCCATCAGCTCTTTTTTCTTAGTTAATTGGTACCCTGCGCCAAATAATATCTCAACATACTCCTGGGTCAGATGAATATGTCTTGCTGAGACACCTATCGGTACCATAAAGCCCTCGGATGAGGTATTCTGCTGTTCTAAAACTTCTAAAACCATCTTTGTAATTACTTCTACACTTTGATCATTCATAGTAATCTCCATTACTGTTTCACATATGATATTTTGTCAGATATCTTGTTCTCACAGACATTTCACAAAAATCCTGCTATATAGAAAAGGGTATTTGCATACTGGTGTGATCGGCTATTCAAGCTCCTAG
>Ga0153922_1000024_pt1 | contig 57121 bp, 70 predicted proteins | sample TSNJ006MetaG_FD_104723 | JGI IMG/M metagenome (GOLD analysis project Ga0153922, IMG submission 104723) | Attine ant fungus gardens microbial communities from New Jersey, USA - TSNJ006 MetaG | ecosystem: Host-associated > Fungi > Mycelium > Unclassified | place: USA: New Jersey, Brendon T. Byrne... | reverse complement strand
ATTTATACATATATAATCAAAATATTTTTGTCACTCAAATAAGGTGCTGCCGCCGGAATAAATTTAAAAAAACGAATGCTATTATTTATTAGAATTTAAGGAGGATAAAAATGTATCAAGTTAAACATTTTTCTAGTAGAGACGTGCTAAATGAATTTGAAAAGAATGTTAATAAATGGTTTGAAAAGAATGACGTGGAAGTGATTGACATTCAATATAAAACGACTACTTATGGAAATCTTGAAGATTTAGATTATAGTGTACTTATATTGTACAAATATAAACAAACTGAAAGTTAATAGGAAAAACTTTAAAAAGCGTTCTATTAACTGTTTAGTGAGTAATAACAGTACCTTTTGGCTCCCTAATCATACATAATATAATCAATTAAAATATTAAGCTGACTACCACCAATATTCTTATTATTCAATCAACTATAAGATAATCTAATTGACCAAACGCAAAAGAATGCCGTTTCTTTGTCACTCAAATAACGAGCTGCCGGGGCGCCGGATCCGGAAAACATGAGTGCCATTTTTTGTTTTTAAATTAAATAATTTATTGATACTATTTAACGAAAAATAGTTGACAAAAAGTTAAATAACTTATATAATATATATATACTATTTAATATATATAACTTATTTAAGGAGGTAGAAGGATGAATTTATTCAAGTATCTGGTATATCAAAAAAATACTACAGGCGTGGAGATGGGAATATCCAAAGAGCCAATCAATACCTTAGTTGCCGGATTTATGGAAAAGGAAGATGCAGACGAGTATGTGAAGCAACAAGGAGATAAGAGCAGCCATCGCATAACGTATTATATTAAAGATGCAGAAAAAGAGGTGTGATATGGAATGTTACGGGGGAAAAGAAAAAAAAGAATATCGCCGCACCGTTCGCATGACACCAACAGTACAGAAATATGTCGAAAAACAGCCGGGAAACGGCTTCAATCAACAATTTGAAAATATGGTTTTATACTGCATGGAGAGAGAAGAAAAGCTGAAAAAAAGTATTGCTGAAAGCGAAAAGAAATTGAAAAGTTTAAATGAAAGGATTTCAAAGTCACAATCCATATTGCAGGATATAGACAGAATGAGGTATCAAGTAGAATCAGTTATTAGAACGGCTCAAGGGTTTAGTTAAGGGAATAGGATACAATAAAAAAGCATGAGAAGCCATGCTTTTTTATTTTTCTCTGAAACTTGTCTTAACACGAGAAACTATTTGTTTTCTTTGTAAAAAACAAATAGTTTAAAAAAAAGGGTTGAATATAACCAATATTAGTGATATAATAAGTTATAAGATAAAGACAGGGAGGAAACAAAAATGACACTAAATAGCAGGCAACAGAAATATTATGAATTAGGTAAGGAATACGCAGAGAAATACAATCACATAAAAGAAGCTTATAACTGCATGGATTTTGAATTGCTTAGTGATATATGCGATGGCTGCTACTCTAATAGCTTATTCTTTGATGCTGGGTTTATCGGAAGAGAACCTGAATGGCGGGAAGCATATAGATACGGAGAAATCCCTACAGAAGGCAGAAGCGTAAACCATGCAGACAACAAATGGGAAAACGGCGTATCCATCATAGGATTTGAAGATAAAGAAACTATTTATGATGTCACTCTTGGGTACCAGGGAATAGATAAAATCAAAATTGCAGGTTGGTATCTGGGTGGGAGCGGAAGTGATGGAGAACCATTACTTGTTGATTGCGTTAAATTATAAAGGAGATTGCGAATGAAAAGATATGATGAGTGCATAATGGCAGACAGCAACTGTGCTGTCTGCTCTCTAACTAATTATAATAGAGATTGTCACAACAACCCGGTTAACAGCATCGCTTATTACCGGAGTATAGCGTGTCTATCCCAACAGCAACTTTCCGATATTAGTGGAGTCCATAAACAGCAGATATATAAACTGGAGACAGGTAAGATTGACCCTGAAAACATGACTCTTAAAAATGCTCTGGCTCTAGCAGAGGCATTAAAATGTGATGTAAAGGAGTTTGTCAATGGTTAATAATATGTTGCCTCGTATCTGCTCGGAATGTGGATGCACGTTTTACGGCGGCCCTCGTGCATGGTATTGTTTGGATTGCAGGGAAGAGCGTAAAAAAATACAGGTAAGACAATACAGGGAACGAAAAAAACAAGGTAATGTGTTAAAGCTTGGAGAAACAATGCAGTGCGAAATATGCCTAAAGGAAATTATTAGGAACTCTTCCAGACAACGGTTTTGTGCGGAATGTGCTGCTATACATTTAAAAGAGATTGATAATCAACAATCTCTGGAATGGAAACATGAACATCCGGAAAAAATCAAAGAATCAAAAAGAAAGCTTTCCAAGCGCCGACACGAAAAGGGCGAACAGAGGGAATCCGGCATCAAATACATTACGTGGGATAAGGGCACAAATAAATGGCGTGTGCTTCTATACCTAAACAGAAAACAGGTAGATTGCGGACGTTTCAAAAATATAGAGGATGCAATCAAGGCGAAAAAAGAAGCGGAAGAAAAATATTTTAAGCCTTTTGTTGATGAACATAAGGCTTAGTCCCTATTGGCGAATAAACTGTTTTTCGTTTTTCTGTTTTCGTCACTCACTTTGACTTGCGCAACGGCCTGATCGGCTCCGCCGGCGGAAAAAAACGAGTGCCATTTTCAAAAGATAATTATTGCAACATTGCTTTGCAAATGCTATTATAATCAAGTAAGTATTTACTAGGGTTTGATAAGGGTAGATTTTCCAGGAAAAGCATTGGGTTCATGGCTCAATGCTTTTTTTGAAGAACTTAAAAACAAGTAATTTGCGCCGTGGATTTATGCATATATAATCTCAATTAAAATATTCTTATTATTCAATCAACTATAAGATAATAATATATAAAGCAAATGGAGAGGGCTTTGAAAATATTTATACGGGTACAACAGACAGTATTCCGGCGAATGTGTTGGAGATGAAAGTTAGGCTTATTGGCGCAGCCAAAAAAGGAGTTGTAGACATACAAGTTTTTTAAATTAGGGTTTACGGAGGATTTACCATGTGTGAGTATTATAGTGAATTAGATTATGATGGTTGTGAGTACTGTGAGTATATAGATGACTTTTGTAGTAGTTGCACAGTTAGAGAAATATGTACAGATAATAATGAGTAGAATTAACTAAATTGAAATCGTGTCTTTTTCTTTGTAAAAAAATCAATTTAAAAACTTTTGAAAAAGGGGTCGACATAGGGTACACCCTATGTTATAATGTATATAGATAAAGAAAACAAGCAAAAACATCTTCTCTATCTGCTTGAAGATGGCATGGGAGGAAGCGAAAAGTATGACAATCGTAGAATTTTTAAAAGAAAACGGTGCAATGGAATGGAAAAAAGGAGAACACGAAAGATATTACATGAACGATTTTAAGGTCTTTGCCGATGCGGTAGGTTACGAATATGACAACAGACATTTATTTAGAAAAGTGAATTGCTATTACGACGCTAAAAATGATTCATTCTCATACAACTCAAACAATAGCACTATGTCAGATGTCAAAACAGTATTAAAAGCGATTAGGAAGGTGTGTGCATAATATGAAAAATTATATCGGAATGAAATGGAGCGAACTCACAGAGGAGGAGAAGGAAGAACTATTAAGAAGGTCTAACGTAGACAACGATAATGTTGACAAAAGAACAGGTGAATGCATAGTTGATTTAACTGACACCTTATCCGTAGAAGGCCGGCGAATTTTCGAGAATGACGAAGAGATAATTAATGTTGATGATGATGCAGTAATATACAACCCTTGTGAGGGTGTGGTGGAATGGAGAACTCCGCAAGAAAAATGGCAAGCGAAAGTTGGATTGATAAGTAAATCCTACAAGCTTGACCGGCAGATCGTTTCTAACTTCAAGGCTTCATGTGACAAGGCAGGGGTTACACAAGCAAAGCAACTAGAAAAAATGATGAAGCAATTTATAGAGGGAGAGATAAAGTAAATAAGCTGATAGATTTGATAGGGAAAAGGTTTGGCCAATTAGATTATCTGATAGTTGATTGAATAATAAGAATATTTTAATTGGCCAAACGCAAAAGAATACTGTTTCTTTGTCACTCAATCAAGCCGTTGCCGCAGCACCGGCTCAGGAAAAAGGGAGTGACATATAAGTTATATAATATATATATACTATTTAATATATATAACTTATTTAAGGAGGTAAAAAAGATGGCATTACAAGAAATGGATGTTTACAGATTATGTAACGAAAAAAAATATTTTACTCATGGCGATAACAGTCAATATGACAGGATGTTTAACATGCTAAGTGAGGAAAAGCAAGATCGGAAAGATTTGGAGGAAAATAGCAGAATAGTAAAAGCGTTATCTAACAGTGTACAGCAGTTAAATGAGGGGTTAAAAGCTGAAGTCGATTTAAGAAAAAATATCCAGATAGAGTTGGATAAAAAGTTAGCAGAAAATACTAATGAAATTAATAACAAATTAAAATTTGTTAAGGGTGCATTATGGTTAGCCACTGCATTTGCATCAGTGGTTGTCACTTTGTTAATTACTTGGATAGGAGGATGGTTGAACTTCTGAGAATTGGAAGAAAAATATTTCAAACCCTTAGTTGATGGGCATAAAAATAGAATAAGTATCCATCTATAAAAAGGGATAGAAAAGGGAAAAAGAGTCAAAACTTAACAATATTGACAGCTTTTTGTGGCCATAGTAAAATTAAGGGGTTAAGAGGTGTCATAAATAAGGTTCAAAAATCTATAAAATTTTTGTCACTCATTTAGCGTTCCTGGCGTGGTGCCGGCCAGCTGTAAGCGAGTGCCGTTTTAGTTTGTCACTCAATCAAGCCGCTGCCGGGGCGCCGGATCCGGAAAAAATTATCACCTCGGAAGGTATGACAAGATTGATGATGCTGTTAAGGCATATCAGACAGCAAAAGAAAAGCTACACGGCAAATTTTTAGAGTGGTACGAGAATGAGTACAAAAAATAGCCCCTCTAAAACAAGTTGCGATTTTCAGGGTTGTTTCTTGTTGATAGGACGGCAATGAAAACGCCATCAGATTTCGTACTTGGAAGTTCAGGAAGTGGAAAATGAATATTAATTTCTGTTTAAGTTTCTATAGATAGTAGTACGATCAACACCTAAAAAATCTGCAATTTCTTTTTTTGTTTTTCCTGCGTCAAGTAATTCTTTTATTAATTCGATTTTATATGAATTTAGTTTTGGCTTTCTTCCAAGCTTGCCACCGTTTGCAACATATTGTAACCGGCCGGCATGAGTTCTCTCTAAAATATATGTACGCTCAATGTCAGCAAAAAGAGACAGGAAAGTAACTATTATCTTAGTGGTTGTGTCATCTTTATCTCTGGTGTCGAGATTATCTGTAATAGATATAATTCCTATACCTTTCTTTAAAAGTTTATCATGCGTCAATATCATATCAGAAAGGTTCCTTCCAAGCCGATCAAGTTTATATAAAACTATTGCATCACCTGGTTTGACTTGCTGCATTAAAATTTTAAATTTTTCTCTTTCTGTATTCTTACCAGTGATTTTTTCTAAAAAAATGCATTTGTCAGCAAGATTAATTTTATTTTTTTTACAGTATTCTAAAATTTCATTTTTTTGTAGCTCATAGTCCTGCTTATTGGTCGATACTCGAATATATGCATAGATCATAATATACCCACTCCTTTTATATTATACTTAATGTTGCAAAAATCAGATATTGTATTTTGCTACGAATATTATATCATTTTCAGAATTTAAAATGCAACATAATATTTGCAACACAAGAAAACAAATAAATACTACAGGCTTTGGTATGTTGCAAATAGGTTAATTTTTGCAACATACTAATCAAGTTTAAATAATTCTTAAATTTTGCTATTAGGCTGACGTCCTCACCGTGAGGATTTTCAAAAATAAGAAAATGTATTGACAATGTATGAACAATTTGCTATAATAAATATATAATCGTTAATAAATAATATGTGAAATGGAGGAATGGGGAATGAAGAAAAGCGTCGATAGAAAAAAAGTTATTAATATGTTAACAAAAGTATATGACGACTTAAAATTGAGAGAACGTAACACGAGGGAAGATTCAGAGCAGACAGGGAGTGGCTTCCCGATCGAGCATTATATTGAGGAAAAAGGAGTTAGTTTAGGTTTCCAATGGTCAGCTCAGGAAATAAGATTTTTGATTGAAAATCTTGAAAATGAATAATCAAACCGTCCTCGGCGGTATCCGAGGAGAAGGGATAAAGAAAATGAAAAAGAGTTATCTTATAGGAGTGCATGAATTAGGTATTTTCCCAGACATTTTATTAACGATTGAACATAAAAAAGATTATTATGAATTACCTTTTGGTCCTCGTATTTATTCAGAACTTACTAGAAACGAATTTTTAAAGATGGCAGACGGGTTTATGGAAATACGCAACATAAAACAATAGAAGCCAACAAAGCTGACCTATCGGCTGATCGGGGAGAAAGAGGAGAACATGTATAGAGCAAGCTACAAACGTATAAATTTTATAACAGGTGAAACGGTTTTGGTACAAGAATATTTTAGCACATCCACAGATGCAAGAACATTTTTAGAGCAGGCAGAATATTCACTTCATTATCATTCGTTAGAATGGAAAAATTCTGATTATAGAATAGATTGTCTTTATTAAGGGATATAGTTGACCTATCTGGCTACGGGGAGAAAGAGGTAGAAAGATGACAAAATCAAAAATGATAGAAATTATTAAAAACAGCGAAAGAAAAGCTTATAATGAACTTGAAAGAAATGAAAATAAATATGGTAAGCATGGAAAACTTACAAGGCTTAGCCGTAGAACATGGTCAACATTATATCAATTATTAATCGATTTAGAAATAGAAAATTTGGATGCTTAATAAGTAGTAAACAAAAAAGCTGACCTATCGGCTAATCGGGGAGAAAGAAGTGTAATAATGAAAAAGAAAGAGGCATTTTTGTTAATAGCTGAACATTTAACCGGTGCGCCAATGAAAGAAATAAAAGTAATAGAATTTACGCAAGATGAGAACGGGTTGTTTGAGGGAACAATCGAAATCGACGGAAATACAGAACATATACACGAGTATATTTAACAAAAAAACGAGGTGGGGAAATGAATAAGATAGAAATTTATAAGGAATTGGTGCGGTATGGAAGTATTATGCGAGATTTTGAAACAGAGAGTGACGAAGGCTATCGCAGGACTACTATATATAGTTATCAAGGCATGGAATTTACTGTTACAATGTTAAACGGGGAAGTTGTTACTGTTGATAACCTAGCAGGCTATACGGAGAGAAAAAGACAGAAAGATGAAAAGTGCTTACTTATATCAACAATATGATGAACTTAGAGTTTATAACCGTATAAATTCCAAACCGATTGCGTTTTTAAGAAATGAAAAAATAACGTTAAAAAGATTGGGTTTTGTATGGGATAGATGTAATCATAGTTATTATCTTAAAAATCCAACACTTGAAACAATAAAAGAAGTTTCAAAACTTTGTTGTATAGAAAATAGATAAAGAGAAAGAGGTAGGAAAATGACAAAGTTTTTTAATGGGGTGCCAATTTATATAAATAACACAATTACAAAAAGCAGTAAAGAAGAAAAGTATTATATCAGTTATAACCCTTCTATGCGAGATTATGGAGTAGACACAACAGCTTTAGTTATAACAATAGGAGATAACGAAAGAAATGTATTTTATATATTAAAGGGTAATCATACAGAACAATATGCAAACTGCAAAAACTTAAAAGATTGTATTACTTACTGCGTAAATACTAAAGAGTATATACATAGCTATAGTGATGTATTTGAGCACGACGGGGAAAAAGAGGGGTAGAGAAGATGAATGTATGCTTTTTATCAATGAATGTCCTCACCGTGAGTAATTACAAAGAATAGAATTAAATGTATTGACATTGTATAAACAATTTGCTATAATAAATACATATCATTAATAAAAATAAAATATCAAACAGGAGGAATTTAGAATGAATAAGGTTATTTTAATGGGTAGATTAACAAGAAATCCGGAAGTGAGATATTCACAAAATGAAAAACCGACAGCAGTGACAAGGTATACGTTGGCAGTAAATAAGAAATTTAAAAGAGAAGGTGAGTCGGATGCCGATTTCATCAATTGTGTTACTTTTGGTCGTAGTGCAGAGTTTGCTGAAAAGTATTTCAAACAAGGAATACGGATTGTTATCAGTGGAAGAATCCAAACAGGTAGCTATGTAAATAAAGATGGCGTTAAAGTGTATACAACAGATATCGTTGTAGAAGAGCAGGAATTTGCAGAATCTAAGAAGGCAAGTAGCAATGAAATTCCGTCTGAATCAGGTGATGGTTTTATGAATATTCCCGATGGCATAGATGAAGAATTACCTTTTAGTTAAAATTATATGCGAATTAAACTTATAGCTCTTATAGGCTCATAGAGGCATTTTTATTTAGAAATTGATATTTGTTCATTACAGAAAATAGTTAACATCTTAAAAGGCAAAGGGAGGGGTTTATAGTGGAAAAGAAAGACTTATATAAGTCTTGTAAAGACTTGGTTGCTTTTCTAAATGAAGGAAACAGGGGATTTTTTACAAAATGGGAATTAGATGAGCAGGAAAGAGATGAATATTATAATATAACCACTGGAAATATAGAAGAAATCGTTGGAACTCTTCAAAACGAATTAGATAATGGAAGTACAAAATCAGCAGACTTTTTAAGAGTTATAAAAAATTATTAAATTTATTTTTTTAGCTATTATGTATGTGCAATTTACAATAATAGATAAGTAGAAGATAGTTGGAGGATCGACATTGAATGCTGTATTAAAATATCCCGGAGCTAAAAATAGAATTGCTAATTGGATATGTGGATATATACCAAGCCATAATACTTACCTCGAACCATTTTTTGGTTCGGGGGGTGTGTTTTTTAATAAATCAAAGGCAAAAATAGAGACGATTAATGATTTGAATTCAGATGTTGTTAACTATTTTAGGGTATTAAGAGAATGTCCCGAGGAATTAATAAAGCTATTAGAGTTAACGCCATATGCAAGAAATGAATACTACGATGCATATAAAGAATCTGAAAATGAAATTGAGAAGGCCAGAAGGTTTTGTGTTAAATGTTTCATGGGTTTTGGTTGCGGCAATCTATACAGAAATGGATTTAGATCCTCTCAACAATCTAATTCACCAAAGACTGCCTTGGCATGGACAAAACTTCCGGAAACATTAAGATTGGCCACTGAGCGTTTAAAAGATGCACAAATTGAAAATTTGCCTGCTGTAGAGTTGATAAAAAGATATAACACTCGAGATGTATTTATATATGCAGATCCACCTTACTTATCTGGTACCCGGAAGCCATATTTATATAAACATGAAATGACAGAAGAGCAAGGACATATTGAATTATTAGAAATATTGATTGAGCATCTAGGAAAAGTCCTTATATCCGGATATGATAACCCATTATACAATGATATGTTAAAAGATTGGACCAAAGAGTATAAAAGTACTACAGCTGAAAGGGGATTTAAAAGGACAGAAGTTATTTGGAGGAATTATGAGAACATACAATTAAGAATAGAGAATTTTATAAATTAAGTAATAGGAAGGATATTATTATGGAGTGGTTATCATGGGTTTTGGCCATAGGTCTTTTGGCTTATATGATTACATATGGGTTAAAAATATATAAAATAATTTCAAAATATAATCAAGCATCTAAACGAGGAATACTTTTAAACGTTAATGGATATGTTGTTGGAGAAAAATACGTTACCAGTAAAAAAGTATTTGGTGAAAACATTCAACTATCTTACCCAACATATGAATGCCATATTGATGAAGACAAAAAGCAACTTGATAGTATTGTTCAATATAAAGACGTTAAGATAGGAAGTGAAGTAGGGCTTCTTTATGATAAAGAAACAGGTGAGTTATGGAACGAAGTGGATATAAAATTGATAAAAGAAAAGACAGTATTGAGAATGATAGTACTAATTGCATTGATCATTGTAATGATGGTCATAAGTATTTTAAGTTAGTTGGACACCATAAAATTATTTTTGTTTTTATCGTTGCTGTCACAATTATTATTATTCGTACATTTATTTTAGATCAGGTAACTGTTAATGGAGTATCTATGTACAATACATTTTCAGATGGTGATGTGCTGTTAGTCCAAAAAGTAAATATTGATCCCTTAAAAAGATTTGATATTGTTATTATTCAAAATAATTATTTCACAATAATAAAAAGAGTTATTGGACTACCAGGAGAAACAATTAGTATAAACGAAAGTGTTTACATAGATGGAATTTTACTTGAAAATGATTATGGAGAAACGATAAAAGATGGTGGAATAGCAAATGAAAAAATAGTTCTTGAAGAAGACGAGTATTTTGTTTTAGGGGATAATCGAAACAATAGTATTGATAGCAGAACACTTGGAACAATCAACATTGAAAAAATAAAAGGAAAGGTTATATTTCAGATTTTTCATTTTGAGAAAACAGGAAAAATATCCTCACGGTGAGGACATAAGGAGATATTATGTTTGATTTTTTTAGAGATATAAAAAATGAAATGAGTGGCATTGATGTAGAAGTGGCGGCAGAAGAACGCAAAGAGAAAATAGAGAAAAAGAAGCAAAGTTATTTTATATTTTCAACTAAAATGAAAATAATTATATTTACTATGGCTGTAATTTATCTTATTTTTTCAGGGATAAATATAGCGGTTGTTTTAAAATTAAATGGAGAATTTTATTTATTAATCAAATACATATTTCTTGCAGCATTGGCTATCGGTATTTGTATTTGCTTAATAATCAAAAAAAAGAATTCAGAAATTATGGCTATTATAGGGATATTTTTATTTATAGTTTTAAATTATTTTTCTCTGTTTTTGCTGCAATGATAATAAAATAATTTTTGATTAGGGGGAATAAGATATGCGCCGTATGACACCTGAAGAAATTGCAAGAAGAAATGAATATTTAAGAAAACGTGAGAAAAGAGAACGTATAAAAGATGAAATAGGTCATGGTTTTTGCGTTGTGTTTTGTTCGCCGTTATCTATCGCTCTTAGGCTTTTAGCCATAGTTTCCAAAGTGATTGGTTATATGTCATCTCTAGGTCTTATATACGGGGTTTATTGTGGCTATAAAGTGATAGAAGCATGGAATAAGGGAATGGAAATTAATAATAGTAATGTGAAAAATATTTTTATATTTTTACTTCTTCCGTTTGCAGCATACTTTATTTTTTATGTTTCTGATAAATTATCTTTTTATTTTTATACTAAATTGTAGACTTGTAGGAAATTTAATTTGTGGATAGGTTTTTTAATTATCTTGAAAAACTTACAAATTATCCACAACCTTTTTTAGCCAATAATCTTATATAGCAAGCAGGGCATTAAGCGTCACACTCCGTTTAGACTCTTAATGCGCTTGTTAGTCACTTTGTTGGGGTTCCACCCCCTAAGACCCCTGGGTTTTCTTTGCCACAGCGTGGCAACTTTAATACAAAATGCATACGTCAAGAAATCTTATACGTCAGTCCTCACCGTGAGGATATTTACAAAAAATTAAATTGAGAGGAAAGTGATTGGAATGAAATTAAATTATGAAATTGAAATTGTAAACGAAGTTTATGAAATTGAAGAGATACATAATCTTTTAGATATGGTCTTTGCGAGAGAAGGTCTAAATATTAAAAATAGTACATTAAAATTAGATGGCAAACTAGCTGAAATAACTATTCATGATGGAGAAAAAAAGTGTCGGGTATGCGGATGTGATTGGTTCCATGCATATCAAGGAGGTTGCTATTGGGTAGAAGAAGATTTATGTAGCAGTTGTACAGAATTACAAAATTTTAAAAGATAGAAAAGTCCTCACCGTGAGGACTGAAAGGAGGATATAGTATTATGAACTTTCTTTTTTGTTACATGGTGTTTAGTGCTTTATATTCGATTTTATTTTTTATTGGTTTATTCGTCTATGCGGTGAACCACTCTTAAATAATTAAGGAAGGAAAGATTCGATATGGGTAATGAACATAGAAAAAGACGTAAGAGCTTTCATTTATATTTACTTGATAGTGAATACGAAATTTTGAAGCAAAAAGCAGAAAGAGTCGGTATGACTAAAACAGAGTTTGTCCGGAATATTATTATATTCGGAAATGCTTCACGCTCAGAGAAAATGGATATGGATGATTTAAAGAAGTGGCTTTATGAACTTAATCGAATTGGAAATAATATTAATCAAGTTGCTTATAAAGTAAATGCAAATGCAATGGTTAGTGAAAATAATTTTAAAAACTTGCAAGAAGAATATATTAATCTTCTCACATTATTTGAAGACATAGCGTTTGGGAGGTGACAATCATATGGATATGAATTTTTGTGATAACCTTTACGATAAATTTAAATCAAAAATAGTAAAGAGTGAAAACATTACTATAACGAGAGAAGGTGATGACGAATTTATAATAACCTATCCATTGTCATATATTGAAGAAATAGAAAACTTAAAAAAGTTGCAAAAACAATCTTCTCTATCATGGAAATTTGAACTATATAGATCAATGGAAAAAATAAAAATACATAAGGCAGATAACGCAATTTTTGTTACATTAAGAAGCAAAAATGATAATTTAAGAATTTGTGACGGGGAACTCTATAATATAAAAAATAATTACGGCTATGATTTATGTTTTGCGTTCTTTATTGATGGACATGTTATGAAGCGGCATCGAAACAACTATATCCCTGCCAGTTTTAAAAGTATGGTTCCGGTTTTAAAGGAATATAAAATTTTCATTTTATTTTTTGAAACATATCTTGAATTAATGTCCTTGGATCATCCTGTTTTTAAAGATTTTTTAAGAGATATGAATGTATCATGTAATTATTTATTTGTACCGATACCGTTAAATCGAATTATCGATGACGGTTGGTACAGCTATCAGGAAATTTTTGAAAATTATTATAAAATAAAATATAGAGTTCCTAAAAAAGTAAACAGTATGTGTTTAAGAGAAGCTTATGCAAAAGTGAAAGCCTGTAAATATATAGATGGAAATGAAATACAAAAAATAATGGAATATGAATTGCCGAATAAATCTTTTTACGATGGAAAAGATGTGATAGAAAGTTTTTTGTGTGAAAAACTGAAAACAGATGATGAAAATTTTACGATACATGACTATATTAAGATGGTCATAAGAGTAGAAAAGAAAGTGAATCTAAAGTTTTGTTCTTTCAAAAAACTTAAAAATAAACATGATGACTTAGTAGATCCGTATGTGAGAATCGTAGGGACAAAGAAAATGACCATTCCCAAAGATTCTCTGTTCCGAAAATTGAAGTTACCTAATAATTACAGAATTATAAAAACTGGAAAGGATCTATTTATAGAAGGTAAAACCATGCATCATTGTGTTTATTCTTATTTAGATAAGGTTAACAGAGGAACATGCGCCATTATTCACATTATTCATTGTGAAGAACCATATACAGCAGAGATCCGTATCAGAAACACAAAGGGAAGGAAATCTTATTACTGCCGGCAATTAATGGCAAAGTGGGATAAACCTGCACCGGAAGAATTATGGCAAGAAATGAAAGATGTATTACAAAAACAAGAAATATTATAATAAAGTTGTATTAGGTAGGTGAAAATATGGCAATCACAGAAATACATGCAATAGAGACAACGCCTGAACAGGCTCTAGAGTATATTCAAAAGGATAAGATTGGGAGACTCAGAGATGGTATAGAAGATGGCATTACATATATTCAAAGTGACAAAGAAGGGGAAGAGGAAGTTGTCTATAAAACTTTATCTTCATATAAATACTGTACGGAAAAAAACGCAATACATGATTTCCGTCGTTGTGTGAATAGAGGAAGGGGAAAGTTTAGAAGGGAAGCACCTAGAACAAAGAGCGGAAATGAAATTATGATGTGGCATTGCATACAGAGTTTTGAAGAATATGTGCCGCCAGAGGTAGCCAATGTGATTGGGCAGAAGTTGGCAATTGAAGTTTTTAAAGATTTCCCGGTAGTTATATCAACGCATACAAATACAGATCATATACATAATCATTTAATGATATGCGCATGGGATTTAAACGGAAAGAAATGGCATGACTGTCATGCATCTAAAAGATTGATCAGACAAGTTTCAGACAGGCTATGTGAAGAATATGGACTAAATGTTTTATATTCTACTCAGAATATGAATTTAGTAAAATATAATGATTCAGAAGGCAATGTACATTACTATGAGCCAACAGATAGAAAAAATGAATTAATCCGGAAAAGAGAATTAGGAGAGATTAGTAAAGATGATGTTAAGAGCTATAGGAATACACCGGCCTATAAAGATTTAGTAGAAAGAGAGCTTACAAGTCGTGAAATGGTTCAACATGATATTGATAGTCTTTTGCCGTCTGTTTTAACCTATGAACATCTATTAGACACATTAAGAGATTTAGGGTACCAGGTTAAAGACAAGAAAAAAAATGGAGATTGGTTAGCTCATGTTACATTTATTCCACCTGGTAAAGATAAAGGAACTCGTGATTATAAAATCGGTGATGGAGAATTTTATACCAGGGAAAATTTAACAAAGCATATTGAAAATCTTTTTAATGAAAGAAAAACAAAGAACGTTCCTCACCGTGAGGATAATGTTTCTCTTAATGACGTTACATATTTTGAGGATTATGAATGTGGAAAAACTGATGTTTCTGCTTTGAATGAAGATTATAGGGTGAGCAATACAAAGGAAGGTAACTTCAAGTTAGTAAAGCGTGGAGAAACAGAAAAAATGGTTATTCGAGATATTAGAAAGAATGACCGTGAGCTGTATAGCCTCTACGATACATCTACTATTAAGAAAGTCATTGCAGCACAAAAGGGAGCTAAAAATAACCGCAAACCCTATAAAGCAGTAAAGAGGGAAGAAATTCTAGTTCAGAGGATACAAGAAAGTTTTGATAATTTGAAGTTTATGGAGCGTAAGAATATATACAGCTATCAGCAAATCAATCACATTGTCAGAACTCTATGGGATAAATACAACCAATGTCTATCACAATCTTATAAGATAGAAAAGAGTATTGAGCGTTTAAAAGAGATTGTAGAGCTGCCTCATCAGGCGGAAATTATAGAGGATCGTATTGATGGAAATAAAGATAATCTTCAATATATGGCAATTGAATATGAGACTGATTACCGACAGCTTAATGCTTATAAGGACAAGATAGTAAAATATAAATTAGAAGATCCGGCCGAAGTAGAGCATCTAAAAGCCAAACTGGTTGAAACAGAACAAAAGTTAAATAAGCTAAACGTAATCATTACCGGTTATGGAATGGATTTGGCAGCTTATGATAGGTGTATAAAAATCCTTGAGCGCATTGATAATGAGAATGATGGTAGAAACGCTAATGCTATTAATGAATATAAAGAGATTAGAAGAGTAGATGAACAGACAAAGCAAACTGAAGAACAGAAAGGTAAAAATGAGAAGGGAGGCAGGGAACGATAGAAACAAGAAGAACACTATATACAAAACAACATTACCGGAGGCAGATAAATTACATATGCAACCGTTTAAAAAGATATGGAAGAATGCCTGAAATTGAAGAAATCATAGTTGATAATTTTGCCGGAGGCGGCGGAGCCAGTACCGGCATAGAAATGGCCACAGGGCGAAGTGTAGACATAGCAATCAACCATGATCCGGAAGCTATTAAAATGCATAAAGCCAATCACCCAAGTACAGAGCATTATTGTGAAAGCGTATGGGACGTGAATCCCATTGAGGCATGCAGAGGACGTTCGGTTGGACTGGCATGGTTTAGTCCAGACTGCAAGCATTTTAGTAAGGCGAAGGGCGGTAAACCTGTAGAGAAAAAATAAGAGGATTAGCATGGATCGTTTTAAAATGGGCAGCATTAGTAAAACCGAGGGTAATCATATTGGAAAATGTAGAAGAGTTTCAGACTTGGGGACCAATCCGAAAAGGTAAGCCGATTAAGAGTCGAAAGGGAGAAACCTATAGGAAATGGAGAAGCCAATTAGAGAATCTTGGATATACAGTTGAAACAAGCGAACTGATAGCTGCTGATTATGGAGCGCCTACGAAGCGAAAAAGATTTTTCATGGTTGCCAGGTGTGATGGAAAACCGATTATATGGCCAGAGCGCACACACGCACCAAGAGACAGCGAAGAAGTGCTACAAGGCTTAATAAAACCATATGTATCAGCAGCCGAAATAATAGATTGGGATATTCCATGTAAGAGCATATTTGGCAGAAAAAAACCTCTGGCAGAAAATACGATGAAACGCATTGCCAAGGGATTACAGAAATTTGTAATTAACAATCCAGATCCTTTTATTGCCCAAGTAAATCATAGCGGTGAACAGTTCAGAGGACAGAGTATCGATGATCCAATGCCTACGATAAATCAAAAGCATGGATTTGGCGTAGTAACTCCTTACATAACCCAGATAGGGCAAACTGGATTTAGCAAGGATAGAAATAAACCAGTAACAGATCCTCTCACAACAGTAGTTACAAAAGCAGAACATTGTTTGATTGCGCCAACACTTATAGTTCAGGAATTAACTAAAAAGTATCCGTGGTTTTCTGCAAGTGTTGAGGATATTAGAATGTTACGAATAGAGGATAATAACGACCTAAAACCGGCTATTGATATGGTTACATGACAGACACGATTCGATTGCAAGGTGACTTATCAAATAAAATAATTAAAAAGAGGAAGCTGAGACGGAAGCAACGGCTTTTAATTATTTTATTTGATATAGTCAAGCCTAATCTTCGCTATTCCATTTTTTGATATTTTCAATAACCATTTCAAACATCTTCGCATAAGCGTCTTTAAATCCACCTTAATTTCTAGGAACAATATCGTCGATTTCATCCTTAATCTTAGCATCTTCATCAGGATTAGTCACGCTACCTATAACCTTACCAATGCAAGATATATCTGATTCCTTAGCAATAATATCATCATAGGCAGGATTGAAAGATATCAATCCGTCTTTTCCAAGTATCTTTATATATGATTCGTTGTTAATGATAAAAACTCCCATCTCTCCCAGATTAACACTTTCTTGCTTTTTAACAAGGACGATATCACCATCATCATAAAGAGGCGACATACTGTCACCATTGACACCGATAGCGAGGTCTGCCTTCCTTACAAGCTCAGTGTCAAGTACGGGAATGTTGCTCTTGATCATATCATCAAACAAATACTCACCAGTGCCGGCAGATACTGCCTTTCCATAATATGGTATTGAATACATATTTGATTTCTTTTGTATAGGAATGATTTTTTCGGCTTCTTTAACACGTTCAGTCTCTTTATCTATAATGAGGTTGACTAATTCTTTGCCGTGAGGATCTAAGGCATCATATTTTTTTATTAATTCTAAGTAGTCATGTTTTACTTGGACATTTGTTTGTGTGTTGTTTGACACGCCTAATAAATAATCTATTGTGACATTGAAATAATTTGCTAATTCAACGAGCATTTCTGTATCTGGTGTATGTAGACCCTGCTCCCATTTTCCATATGTTGTTCTATTTATATTAAATAATTTAGCCATATTATCTTGAGTCATATCTTTTAATTTTCTTAATACTCTTAGGTTATTCATATTTTACCTCACGACTTCACATTTATATATTTACTATATCATATCTGTATATTTACTATATCACATCTATATGTTTACTATATTAATGATAAAAAAACGCACTTTCAAGAGGTGATAAAAAAAGTCCCAAAAATATTAAAAAAACATTGACCATGATAGTAAAACGCACTATAATGTGAATATGAGTAACGGGAGTAAAGTGCACATAATGAATAGCAAATGGGAATTATACTATCAAAAAATGAAAGGAGAATATATCGTGGATTTGTCAGAAAGAAGAAAGGAAATACGCCTTACGCAAGAAGCTTTGGCAAAGATATTGGAAGTGGATCGTTCTTCCATTTCTAAATGGGAAAATAAAGAAACAATTCCTAGCATCAATATGCTAAAGAAACTAGCTATAGTTTTTTGCTGTACGATTGATGAATTACTAAAAGATTAATAATATTGATTACGTCCTCACTGTGAGGGTAAATAAAGATTTATGAGTAAGGGGGAGATAAAAGGAAATAAACAATCCGCATTTCAAAAGAAAAGCGGAAATAGGGATTATTTATTAACTTTTGGGTTTTCTGTTCGGCCAACAAGATAGTCAATGGAAACATCAAAGTAATCAGCTAGAATAATTAAAGTGTCGGAATCAGGCTTACGCTCGCCTTTTTCATAGTACTGGTAAGAGCGCAAAGACAATTTGGTATCTTTGGAAATATTTTTTTGTAATAAGTTTCTTTCAGTTTTTAATTGTTTTAGGCGTTCAGATAGAGTAGGCATGTATAAAACTCCTATAAATAATAAAAAGATGGTTGACATGTACAAAACGGCATGCTAGTATATAAACATAACACGCATAAAACGGCATGTTAAATAAAAGGAGAGGGTGAACATTAGTAACAATAATTTAAAAAAACAACGTAAAAACAAAGGCTTAACGCAAGTCGAAGTTGCAAAAAAAGCCAAAATAGCAGAAAGGAGTTACCAGTACATTGAAGCCGGGGAACGTCTACCAAACGTTCTCACGGCTATACGGATAGCTAAAGCACTGCAAAGTTCATGTGAAGAACTATTCATAGAATAACAGATTCCTTCAATTAAAACAATTATAAATTTATAAATCCTCACCGTGAGGACAACAAGGAGAAAATGAAAATGAAAATATTAATGGTAATAGCAATTACAGGGTTGATGTTAGTAGGGTGTATCGAAGCAAATAAGGTGTCACAGAATGTATCGAAGGAGGCTGATAATTTTAACGTGATTCGGAGACTGACGGTTTTAAATGCAAGAACGGATAAGCCAATGTTTGAGTTAGTCGCTGCATTTTCTATTACAGTAGATGAAGAGTATAATCAATTAGAAGTTGTATGTGAAACAGGGGAAGGCGAATACAAGAAACATTTCATTGGGCTAAATGAATGGACAATGTATGTTGTAGAAGATATTAGTGGTGCAGAAGTTAGTAAATATCATTATGAAATGAACTTCTTACCTGAAATGATTGTTCCAATTACTTTTACCAGTGAAGACTAAAATCACAAAGATGAATAAAACAATTATAAATTTATAGTTCCTCACCATGAGGAATGAAAAAGGGGGGGACAAATAAACTTAGCAAGTGTTGTAGGGATTGTTCTTGCTTTAATTGCAATTATAGTATTCATGATATTGCTGTATAAATATGTGAATGAAGAATCAGAATAAATGTAATCAAAAAAGAGGCTGAATGAATGGCATTCTACTGGGTTCAATTCCCGGACAGCTTTTGAAAATTCATAGAGCGCAGTTTGACGACAACCAATCAGTAAAACTGCGCTCTCCACCGAATACCTTTGAAAACAGGATTCTATTTCATAATAACGAATGTTTATCTTATTTTCAAGTGTATTCGCACGAATTTTCAAATGTTTTGACCAAATAAAGGGTTGCAACACCTCGAACGGGCAACGCTAAACTAATGTTAGCAGCGTTAAGCGTGAATCGATTGCACTGGTTGCTGAGTAGATGCGGAAAAAGCTAACAGTTACGGTTAATCTCAAAACCGAATTAATAAAAAGTTAGATAATTTAGTCCTCACGGTGAGGACAATGAAAAACCTATAAAGATTAAATAGAATTATTTTGGGTTCGATTCCCAGACAATTTATCAAGTATCTTAAAATGATAGAAATGAAGGGGAAGGTAATCGTATGAATAAATCAGATGTACAGAAAATGACAGAGATGCAGGAGCTTATGTGTGATGAGTATTGTAGGTTCCCGGGGAAGTGCAACAGCCAGGAGGAATTAGACAGGCATTGCGACGATTGCCAAATGATTAGATTATGGGATTTTTTTGAACAGGCTGCAAAGGAGACAGGTGATGTGCGATGACTGAGAATAAAAAAGATATAAAATTTGAAATCAGATGCCGTAAGTTACTGCTAAAGAAATTGGAGACATTGGAGCGCAGGCTTAAACAGGCGGTTAATAAGGAAGCAGAGAAAAGGAACCAGAGATATAACAGTCTTAGGGATTACAAGACACCGGAAGAAGTTGCGGATGCATACGGATACGGTGATATTGCCCGAGATGAGTACGAACGACTTATGGATTCTTTTAAAAATGAGGAGATGGAAGCTGCCGCAACAGTCACACCTAACTCAGCAGCCTTGGAAATGCTTGCAGAATTCACAGGACGACTTAAAAGAGATATACAATATTTTGAATTTGAACTATTACCTGAAAATGAGCGAGAGCGAATACTGAAAGAACAGGAAGACCTGTTGAAACGTAAGGGTGGAAGGACAGGAGATTGTAAATTATGAGGATAGGTTTAATAGACGTCGATGGACATAATTTCCCCAATCTTCCTCTGATGAAACTAAGCGCATGGCACAAGCAGAAGGGAAGTATAGTTGAATGGTATTCACCTATGTTCTCCGGTCACATGGATACAGTCTACATGAGTAAGGTGTTCGAATTTACACCGGATTATGAATATTGCATAGGTGCAGATCAGATAGTCAAAAGAGGCTCGGGATATTGCATCAAAGTAAAGGACGGAAGAGAGATTTATCATCAATTAGGGGGCATAAATTTGAGTGACGAGATAGAACATGTCTATCCAGACTATTCTCTGTATTCGGAACTGACAAAAAACACCGCATACGGATTTCTAACAAGAGGATGTCCAAGGAATTGTAAGTTTTGCCATGTCTCTTATAAAGAAGGAAAAATATCAAAAAAAGTATCTGATTTGGATACCTTCTGGAGAGGACAAAAAGTAATTAAACTCTTAGATCCTAATTTATTAGCATGTAAAGAGCATGAAGAGTTACTTCATCAATTAATAGAATGTAGGGCATGGGTAGATTTTACACAAGGACTGGATGTGAGACTATTAAATAAAGACAGCATAAATCTCCTTCAAAATATAAAAAAGAAAATTATTCATTTTGCATGGGATAGTGAAAAAGAGAGTGACCTCATCGTTAAAAAACTTGAACTATTTAAAAAGGTTACCCACATAGATAGAAGGAAAGCTTCTGTATATGTGTTAACAAATCTTGATACAGATTTTGCATTTGATTTATATCGTATCAACACATTACGCTCTATTGGCTACGATCCATATGTAATGATTTACGATAAACAACATGCACCTTATAATGTTCGTATGCTGCAACGATGGGTTAATAATAAGATTATATGGACTAAATGTAAAAACTTTGAGGATTATCGACCAGAATTAGGATAAGAAAAAATAAGCCCTCACCGTGAGGACAAAAGGAGGGTATACCTATTATGAAAAAACTAGGAAAGCTTATTTTATTATGTTTCATCATTAGCGTGCCTTTGGGGATTATTTTTTCGAAATCGTTTCAGATATTGAATGACGTACAACTTAACGGCCCATACGATGTTGTTAGAATAATTGACGGTGACACCATCATCATCAATATTGGCAGCACCGAAACAAAAGTACGCATGATTGGCGTAGATGCCCCTGAATCCGTCCATTCAGACGAAAGTAAAAACACAGAAGATGGGATCTATGCGTCTAACTGGACAAAAAAGCTATTAACCGACCAACAAGTCTACTTAGAATACGACGCAGACACCGAAGATGATTATGGCCGAACACTGGCCTATGTCTATCTGGACGATCAGACAACAATGGTTAACAAATTGTTATTAAAAAACGGTCTGGCCATTACCATGACCATTCAGCCCAACAGCAAATACGCCGATGCCTTCTATGAAATACAAGTATCGGCAAGAGAAAATAAAATAGGTTTCTGGGCTTATGATTTTTTCAAGGAGGAATAATAATAGTGGCGAACGGAAAAGGAATACAGTATAGTACAATATCAAGAGAAGTAGAAAATAACTTTAAAAAATGGTTAGATTATTCCGGATTGAAAGAAAATGAATGTTTCTCAATGATTTCAAATGGATCATCAGCTATACATTTGGAAGAAGACAGTGAATATACACATGTATATATAATGTCTGAAAGTAAAAGCATAGGAGAACCTTTTATATGGCAGAAAAATAGTAAAGTTCCCTATAAGGCGTTCTGGCTTGATCTCATGCTCTTCCTTTCATACATGGCTTCACAATCTGAATGTGAAAGATTTCTGAAAACTGTTAAGGAGTTCTCGGAAAAATACAAAGTGAATTTAAAATAAAAGAATCGGTAGTTTTTTAAAATATTAATAATGGAGGTTGGTGATTTGATGAAAAAAACGGTATGGGAGAACTTGAATGGTATTTTAATGTATTTTAAACATTTTCTAAAAGGGTATGTGTTGGGATTTTTAATATGTATGCTTCTCTCAACAATTTTTAATTCTGTATGTAATAAGTTAGGGGCATCATTGGATTTTTCTAAAGATGGTATTCTGTTATTTTTAACATCTGTTCGGAACTTGTCAGTATTTATTGCTGTCATCTTGTTTACATGTCAGATGTGTAGTCTTGTGTGGCAGGATACTTGTTATAGGCAAGGTTCTTATGTATCCGGATTTTTTAATATTATGTTGGAGTATTTAGGATTTTTTATAAGTTTGGAGGGTTTTATCCGTTTGTTTGACGAAACTTTTAAGGGTACATATGGTCGTAGTGATTTATCAGTATTTATTGATGGAGAATTTAAAAGGAATATAGTTTTTTTAGGTGTGATAATCATTTTATTAGAAATAATCAGAAAGGTATGTGAACGAAAGGACGTTAAAGAGGTGGGAAGATGGAAGCAAAATATGTAAAGAAAATATAAAGCATACCTCTGGTAATATATGGCAGTTATCTATAAATCCGCCGGAGGTCGTGCTGAAAGTATTGGAGGTATATATACATGACTTTCTCCACCTAATGGATTCAGGCATCGTGGTGAATAAAGAATTGATAGTCATGAAATAAATATGAAAAAGGAAAGGGATATGTACTTTTATGAAAAAATTAATATATTCAAATGATTTGTCTTTTGAAAAAAAGAAAGTCATATGCAAGAAATTAGATTATCTATTTTATGCAGGATACGATTATTATGAAGATATTGGTATTGTTGAGGATTTATCACACTCTATAAGAGACAATGAAGTGTTAAGTGAAAAGCAGATTAAGCAAGTCAATCATCTGCTAGGTTACAAACTTAGGCTTAAGATATTTTAATGTTTAACCATCGCAAAGTTAAACGAATTGAAATATTGAAATGTAATAAGTAGCTATTTCATATTTAAAAGTCCTCACGGTGAGGAAGAAGAAGGAGGAAGAATGAGCGATTTTGGAAGTGAAGTAGGTAATAGTGCCTTATCTGTTGGCAGTAACGTTGTTAACAAGTTGTTGTCCCTTGTTTTGTCACTTTTTCAAAAGATATTTGAAGCCTGGCAAAAAGCACCGGAAAGAAAGATGACAAAATTGAAATATTATAACATGAAGGATAAGGCGAGACAAGATAACTTTGTCAGTAAGATGGATGGAAAAGTAGGGTATGTGCGATATAAGGATATGCAAAAAGCAGGGATCCCAATGACACCTATTGGCATCTATATGACAAAAGAAGAGATGAAGGATTTCTCCTATGCAATGAAAAGAGAAAGTTTAAGATTCTCCGCATTGATTGATCAAAGAGCACTGGAATATGGAGGAAAACGCTGTTACGAAATTATATGTCCAACAAATGATTTAGAGAGGGTAGCAAGATTGGTAGATCGTATGAATGACGAAAAGATGATTGACGGCATTGACAACCGAATTGCTGAAATCATGGAAAAAGGTGAAGAGGATCTGACCGAACAAGACCGTACAGATATCCAGGAACTTAAAGTACAGAAAGAGGACATCCAGAGAAGCTATTGCCATGAATTAAATAATGAACAGTCAAAAGCGATATTAGAACAGGCCATCTATGGTAAAACGCTGCGTGGGATGACTTTTGATGAAGCGGTAAATAGAAATACTGGTAGATCGCTTGATAAGGATGCATATTGCATCGTTGCAGATGCAAAAAACCCTACCAATTACATACGTTGTCACGGTTACAATGATACCTATAAAGGAGAACCCTATATTAAGACCGATTATGAAGTGTTTAATGGCCGGGAAAAAGTCTATGAAACCCATGATGGACGTTTTGATAACAGACCAGAATTTTACTGGGTAAACCAAAGAGCAGCGATGAAGAAGGCGGCCGGATTTAGTGATACTGTTTTTAAATTTTATTCAGTCGAAGAGTATCAGCGGTGGGCACAAAATGTTAAGGTGCAGAATCAGTCTGAACTTACTAAGATTGAGTATAAAGGAACAGAAGGCAGAAACTATGGAGAACTGAAAAAGTTTCTTGAAGAAAAAATGGATACAAATGGCGCATATTATAAAGATGGTGTTGTGATGGATAAAGCGACAGAGAAACCACTTGTATTGTCAGATGGGATAAGTCAAAGTGAAGAAGCAAGGATCAGTGAATCTATTATTATCGGGAAACAAATTGATAATTATAATGAACTGTTTAAGCTTGAAACAGATGTGGCCGTTGCACGTACAGAGTTAATAACTCTTGACGAAGGTACTCAGGAATATAACATGGCTAAAGATCACATGAATATTGCCAATGAAGCGTATCAAAAGGCATTAGAAACAGAGATAGACCTAAAAGAAGGTCGGATGGATATTAATGCTGTTCAGGCAGAACAGGAAAACAGAGAGCTTGTCATAGGAATCAATCAGAACAAAGATCATAAAAATCAGTTTCAACGATTTGAGCAGCGTGATTATGATTTCGATAATTTAGAAACGCAACTGTTGAATAAAATGAATCGTCATAAAACACGTAGTAATACAGAAACACCTGAATTATTGCCAAAAGACAAAGAAGCATTAGCAGAAATAGATGCAGAAATAAAACGTACACAAGATTATTTAGGAATTCTAGAAGCTGCCAAGGATTTGGCAGGGGCTGGGTCACCAGATGGCCAACGGATAGCCGAAGATATAATAAAACATGAGGCTAAAATAGCAGAATTACAAAACGCAAGAGCAGATATGTACAATCAATCGGTTGCTAATACAGAACAGGTGAAAGTTGTTAATGAAAACATCCAGTCAGAAAAGCCAGAAAAAACAAACAAAGAAACAAACCTGGCAGATATGATGCGTATTAGCACTAAGCAACAGCAGACAATGGAAGAAGCTAAAGACAAGATTGAAACACGGAAAGCCAAAGATAGATCCAAGCAAAATGATATAAAAGGAAAAACTATATCTCAGCCCAAGAAAAATCCAACCGAGAAAGGGGAAAGGTAATCGCATGAAAGGAAATAGAACAAGCATGAGTTATAATACTGATTTTTTTATGGAAAACTGTAAGAATCACAACCATTTTATTAGTGATCCCAAAGGAGATTATTTAACAGGATTTTTAATAGGAAAAGAAGCAAAAGAAAGAATTCAATCTGGTTTTTTTGAAAAAAATAGAAAAAACAAGGTTCCCTTAACTTTGGGGAAAGTGGGCGGAGGAATGGGATTTAGTCAAAAAGTCTATTTATTAAATCAGATGAAGGAGAATCTTTAACTCTGACGATTCTTTGACCTGTAATCACCATCAAGTCTGAAAGTTAAAAAGTCCTCACCGTGAGGACGAAAGGAGGATGAACAAGTATGAGTTTTAACATTAAAGAATATGAGGAATTTTTTAAAAATACAAGTCCGGTTTATAAGCAGTGTCTAATGTGTGCGGAAAAATATAGCCAAGATCCGAATAGAGTCATTGTCGAGGTGGCTTTTGAAGAATTTAAAGATTGTAATGATGTAAGATTATTTGATTTTTATGCAATAGATATAAGTAATTATCTCAAAGAAGTAAAAAACATTACTGTTTCATATGGGATGGATTATAAGAAGAAAAAAGTGATTTTTTGTAAAAGAGGTAGCTAATATTTTAACAGAGTCATGCTTTGGACTGGCAAAGATGGATAGAAGAGAGGATTAGAACATGGAAGTAATGATAAGTATAAACCCACCTTACACAAACATGATCTTTGAAAGATATAAGCCTTATGAGTTTAGAAACAAAATTCTCAATGGAATGGATACGAGTTATCCAATAGAAGATATTAAAGCTTATATTTATGAAACCAAGAATAAAGGCGGTACAGGAAAAGTTGTAGGGGACGTAAAAATATTAGGCTCCTATTCACTTCATTACGGAGACCTTAAATATTCCGACACCGAACTAGTCAAAGAGCGGTTTTACTGTATCAAAACATTATACGTGCATTGGTGTGAACTAAAAGGAATAAAGCCTAATATGAATGAGGGGTGGTTTAAGTCAAAGAAATTTTTAAGATATAAGAAAGAAATCGGATTTTTTAACACTGATGATTCTTTGACCTGTAATTATGCGCTAATCTTGGATACACCAATACAATATGAATGTCCAAGGTCACTAAGCGATTTTTCAAATGCAAACGGAATGATCCTTAATCGACCGCCGCAAAATATGTTTCGTGTCAGCTGTAATCATTATCAGATTTGAAAGTAAAAAATGTCCTCACCGTGAGGACGAAAGGAGGCTGAAAATTGGAACCGAAGAAAAAAAGCATGGCAGATCCTATTATTGCTGTCATATGCTTGGTACTGATTATTTATATCTGTGTGCAATCGGCCATTTGTTGGGAAAGCACGCAAAACATTCTCTCAACGACAACGGATCAGAATGCAAACAGCATAACGATATTTCTTAATGAGTTTGAATCCCGACTGAACACAAACCCTTTAAGCTTTGCATGGACGGAATATAGTCAGCAGATTCTTCTTTATGGTTTGCTTATTTGGTTTATAGGTGTGGCATATTATTTTACGACAAGGAAAAATTATATTGCCGGCAAGGAGTTTGGCACATCAAAATGGGGTACCATCAATGATATTAAAGAATTGTTTGCTGAAAATGTCATGAAAACAGAAATTAAAAAGGCTAAAAAAGTCCGATTTTTCATCACCAGGTTTTTTGTAAAGCGCAAAATCTTAAAAGAATGCAAGAAAACTGAGAAAACCTATTTAACAAAGAAAAAGTATCTATTAAAAGAGCAAACTGAAAATGCAAAGGAATATAAGAAAAAATTGAATGAAGCCCGTGAAGAAGTTAAAAGAACAGCTGCCATATTCAAAAAGGAGGCTTGGGAACCTTATCAATATGAAGATGATTTAAAGGTACGCTTAGATGGATTGGAAACAGAACTTTACTCTGATACTGAAAAAATGATTGCAAGGAGAAAAGCTAAAAAAGAATATCGGAAAAAAGTTCATCAATTCTATCGTGGTAAAGGAAAAATCAAAAAGATAAAAATGAAGTATAAAGATGCTGATATGCTTCTAACCAAAACCGAGCGAATCAGCATGCATAATTTTAAATTAAACAATAATACATTGATTATCGGCGGAAGCGGTAGTCTTAAAACCCGTGGTTATGTTATTCCAAACTTACTACAGGCTCACAGTTCTTTCATTGTAACAGATCCCAAAGGTGAAATCCTTGAGAAAATTGGATATTTCCTTCAGGAGATACAGGGCTATAAAGTCCGAGTGTTAAACTTAAATCAAAAGCACCTTTCTGGTGGCTATAATCCATTCGTCTACATACATCCGGAGAGAGATGGATACGAAGAAAGGGTTTTAACATTGATTGAAACGCTAATCATTAATACAAACGGAGGGGAGAAAAAAGAAAATACCGATCCTCTTTGGCCAAATGGAGAACGCATGTTTTTACAAGCGCTTTTCTTTTTTACTGTTGACGGATTTGTGGAAGAAGAAAGAAATATGGATACAGTTTTAGATCTCATGGGAATGCTTCAAATTGAAGAGGAACAGGATAACTATGACAGCGACCTTGATTACTTTGTGGAAATATTTGAAAGGGAACATGGCAAAGATCATATTGGCGTACAGCAATATCATGAATTCAGAGAAAAAGCACCAGGGAAAACGGCAAAAAGCATTATCATTTCCGTTACAGCACGTTTGGCACCTTTTAGGACAAAGGCTATTCGTGAAATGTTTTCTTACGATGCAATGGAGATGGATAGAGTTGGCGAAGAAAAAACAGCTATCTTTGTTGTTGTACCGCCAACGGATAGCACCTTTAATTTTATCGCCGGTATGTTTTATACGCAGCTCTTTCAGGAGCTAGAATATTGTGCAACACAAGTACATAAACATGAGGGACAGCGATTACCTTTCCCCTGTCGGTTCATTTTAGATGAGTTCGCAAACACCTGTACAATTCCTAATTTTGTAAAAATTCTTGCTTATGCCCGTTCTTTTGGTATTGGGATAACACCTATTTTACAATCATTGGAACAGATTAAAAAAATGTATAAGGATGAATGGGGTGTCATCGTAGATAACTGCAACACCTTATTATTTCTAGGATCAATTACGCATGAGGATACATTAGAATATATGTCAAAGCTACTCGGAAAAGGAACCTTTGATAAGCGAACAACGGGAAGGACAAGGGGAAGGCAGGGAACCAGTTCGCAAAATTGGGACGTTGTCGGCCGTGAATTGATGGATCCTTCTGAGATACGTAAGCTTCCAAAAGAAAAGTGCCTACTGATTGTCGGGGGAAAGGATCCTTTTTACTCTGATAAGTATGATTTAAAAACGCATCCGAATTACTGTTTGACCAGTGAAGCTAATTCGGCTTATGCGTATCAATTCAATCCACCGGGAAAACAACCGACAGCGCAGAAAGTGATTGCCGATAGTCCTCACGGTGAGGACAAATTGAAACCAAGTAAAAATGCAGTTGTTAGTGTTGAAGAAATCAAGATTGATTTTTCCTTACAGAACATGATTAAACGCATAGGAAACCATTTTGAAAATCATACAATTGTCCCGGATGAGGAAATGATTGTTGATGATGGGGAAGACATTATCTTGACGAAAGAAGAGAGGATGCAATTATTCAAGAACCTAATAGCAGAAGATATAAAGATAGAAGATGAGATAAATCAAATATTCTCGTCTGAAACGGTTGCTTTTATGGGAAATCTTGAAAAAGATAAAATCATGATGGATCAAAACCCAGTCCATTTAGTTAACCGATTGATAAAGACGGCCGAAAATCTTGTGCCGGCGTTGGATGAAGAAATGATTGTTGATGATGGAGAACCGTCAAGAATTGAAGAACAGGTGATGGATTATATACTCGAAGACGATATAAGCCTGGAAGGTGAGTTAGACAATCTTGGAAATGAGCTGGATGAATTATTAGATATAGCGAAAATGATTGAAGAAGATACACTTTTTCAATCAGAAATAGAAACAGAAACCGGTACCTAAAGAAATCATCAATTTTAGGTATCTTTTTTATGGTTATAAGAGCCTAAGCTCTTTATCATATTAAATTCATTAAAAAAGAAAGAGGTAAGAATCATGGAAAAACAAATTATGATGAAACAAGAAAAGAAAATGAAAAGAGAAAAAGAGGGTCGGGGGAGATTATTGAAGAGAACAGTTAATAAAGGAATAATGTTTATTGAAAGGAACGCAGTAACAATAGCTAGTGTTCTTTTTTTAATCTTTTTGATTTTTTCTGAAAACCCTATATATGCAAATTCCGCAGAAACAATGTGGACGACAGTCACCGAACTGATTGGTACATGGATTCTAAGGCTTGGTGGTGTTGTCGTGTTTGTTGGCGGCGTTATGTTTGGATTGGGTTGGAAATCTGATGATGCAGAACAAAAGTCACGTGGCATTTCTACAATTGTTGCAGGTTGTATTGTTATGGCCGTAGCAGGTCTTGCATCCACATTTTTTGCATAAGTACTATTTACAAATAAAGTCCATCAAAGCCGCATTCAAAGCGAACGACAGTAGCTTGCGGCTTTAATGGCCGGAAAGGAGAATTATATGGCCGGTTCATTAAAAGATATCCTTTTGAGTATGATTAAATCAGCACTCACAGGATTTGACAGCATGATTGAATCCGCTGAAAATGTTCTGTCCCAAGGACTTGATGCTTGGGACAGCGTTTTAGCTTTAGCGAATATACTCAAACCGTTTTGTTACACAATTATTGCGATATGTCTTTTGATAGAAATGGTACAAGTGATGACAAAAGTGGACATGCTGAAATGGGAGCATGGACTTAAACTAGCCATTAAAATGGTACTTGCTAAAGTGTGTATTGATGTTGCACCTACATTTCTAAAGGCTTGCTATTTACAAGCAGCCAATTGGCTGACAAGTGCATCAAATGTGTCACTCGGTGGATTATCTGATTTAGGTTCGCTTGTGAATGAAAAACTGGAAGGATTGATGGACAGTGTGTCCGGACTGGGTACGACGCTTGGTCTTTTTGCATCATTGATTGTCGTTATCATTGCCATCAAAGTTTGCGGCTTGTTGGTACAAGTCATTGCCTATGGACGGATGTTTGAACTTTATGTTTATTTGGCAGTCAGTCCTTTCCCGTGCGCTTTTTTCCCTCTTGGAGACGGAAGTGGCGGCGGATTTAGTCGTATTACGGGAAAGTTTTTTAAGAGCTTTGCAGCGGTCTGCTTACAAGGTGTCATGATGATGATATGTATGCGTTTGTTTGGATTGATTATTGGAAATGCTTTTGCATCTATGATAAGCCAGGCGGTTGAATCAGGTGCAGGGAATTCAGTAATCGTGACAGATTTGTGCTATACCATGCTTTTAGGTGCAATTGTTCTAGTGATGAGTGTTAGCAAATGCGGATCATGGGCTAAAAGTATATTAGATGTTGTTATTTAAGGAGGTTTTATAGATGATTGCGGTAAGAATACCAGAGGAAATTAAAAAATATAAAGAGAAGATTGCATTAGGGCTTACGGGCAGACAGTTGATTGCTACAGGAATTGCATTAATTATTTGTGTTCCACTTTATTGGTTTGGGAGAAGTTATATTTCTGATGATATCCTATCCTGGCTTATTATTTTAATAGCCATTCCCCTAGTAGCTATTGGCTTTTTTAAGTTTAACGGATTACAAGCAGAAAAATTAATGGTTGTGCTTTTAAAATTTGAAATTTTATTTCCCAGAAAGCGGAAGTTTATCATAGAAAATGCGTTCAGAGAGTGGCAGAAAGCGGCAGATAAAGCGGATAAACCAAAAAATCTAATAGAAAGAAAAAGGTTTGAGAAATTGAAGAGAGAATCAAGCTTAGAACGAACGTTTTTAAAATTAGAAGCCAGAGATAACGGAAATGAAGATTTTGATATGGATAATGCAGAACTCCTCACCGTGAGGAAGGGGAAAGACAATAATAGTCCTAAAAAAAACAATAAAAAGAAAAAAGAACTTAAGAAAAAGAAGAAATCTCAATTGCAAACGGATGCGGAACTGATTGAACAAAAAATGGCTTCCGATGCGCAATACATTCCATCAAAAAAGGAATATAAAACCCTTAAAAGATGGAAGCAGACGCAAATAAATAACCGAAAAAAAGAAATACAAGAAGGAAAGAAGCAACTTGCAAAAAAATCAAAAATTATGAATAAACGTAGGATAGCAAAAACAGTTATTCCTAAGTCTACACAGAAATCTATTCCTTTTATTGCTGATTATGAAGAAGGACTATTTGAAGTAACAGCTAATAAGTTTTCAAAAATGTATCGCATGAAGGATATCAATTACCGGACGGGTAAAGAAGCGGAACAAGTAACTATTTTTTGTAAATTGGGAGAGTTTCTAAATTATTTTTCTGAAGAAATGCGATTTGCTTTTGTCATTGACAATCGTGTGATATCTAAGGATGAGAAAGAGAGAAGAGTCCTTTATCAAATGACCGGAGACCGTTACGACAGACACCGGAAAGAATATAATAGCATTCTCCGCAGGCAGATTGTCGCAGGTAAAAATGATATACAGGTAGAAAAATATGTTACGGTTACAATTGATGCAGATACGCCGATTGAAGCACTATTACGCTTCCACAAAATCGATGCAGAAATCATTACGAATTTGCGAAAGATAGGATCTGACGGAGAAGTGCTTTCAACAAATGAACGTTTAGCCTATTATCATGATAAATACAGAAAAGGTCATGAGGGCGAATTTCAGATTGACTATGATTTTATTAAAAGCCAAGGGATAAGCAGTAAAGATTATGTGGCTCCAAGTTTTATGCAGTTCAACCGTAAAAACTTTCAGATAGAAGATGAGTATTATTGCTGCTTATATTTGAATAACCTTCCGGCAAGTCTGCAAGATGACTTTTTGCATGAACTTTGTGACAATAGCTTTCCGGTAACGACTTCTATAGCCATAGAATCGGTGGCACAAGATAAGGGAATGCGTATTGTAAGAAGACAATTAACCGGCATTGAAACAAATAAAATTGATGCAGAAAAAAGAGCTATTAGAGCCGGATACAGTCCGGAAACGATTCAGCACAGTATTAAAGATGCACATGCACAAGCTGAATCATTGTACGATGACATGATGAATAAAAACCAAAAGATGTTTTTTGTGACCATCACATTGATGGTACATGGTTCTACACTTGATGAATTAGATGAAAATTGTAAAATCCTTATGAGTAAGGCGAGAAAATATACCTGTCAGCTACAGTTGCTATCAATGCAACAGGAAGAAGGATATAAAATAACATTGCCGTTTGGATTTCCGCCTAAAGACGTATCAGTGGAAAGAACTTTAACGACAGAAAGCACATCTATTTTCATGCCTTTTAGCAATCAGGAACTATATCAGCCGGGCGGCTTTTACTATGGAATCAATCAAATAAGTCATAACCTGGTTCTTGTTGATAGGACGGCAATGAAAACGCCATCAGGTTTCGTACTTGGAAGTTCAGGAAGCGGAAAATCCTTTGCAACGAAAAGAGAAATCCTGAATGTTTTATTAAATAACGCTGAAACAGGTATATTAATCATCGATCCAGAAAATGAATATGGTGATTTCTGTAGGGCATTTGGTGGAACGGTGCTTAAAATTTCAGCGGATAGCAGTAATTATATTAATCCGATGGATATGAATGAAGATTATGGATTAGATGAAGATGATGAAGAAGACACATCTTTAGATACAAAGAAATCCAAAGCCATGCAGAAAAAGTCTGATTATATTATGTCTATTATTGAGCGAATGATTAGTACAGGCTCATCTGCCGATGAAACAACGATTACGCCGGTACAAAAAACAATTGTAGACCGTTGCGTATCCCGTTGCTACGAATCATACTTAAAACATGATTTTGATCCGAAATATCTTCCTACACTGATTGACTTACAAAATGAGCTAGACAAAGAAAAAGGGACAGAAGAGGGACGTCTTGTAGCAGAAGGTGTCGAATACTTTACACATGGGAGCATGAATATATTTGCACATACGACCAACGTACATGTCAAGAACCGGCTGATTGTCTTTAATGTTCGAGATTTGGGTCCGCAGTTAAAACAAATTGCACTAACAATTGTTTTCGACTTTATATGGAACAGAATGATCGAAAATAAGAATAAAGGTGTCCGTACATATTGTTATTGTGATGAAATTCATGTCATGTTCCATTCCTATTATGCGGCCAATTTCCTCAAGCAGCTCTATAAACGTGGGCGTAAATATGGATTGTGTATCACAGGGATTACTCAGGATATCGAAGATTTATTGAAATCGGAACATGCCAAAGGCATGATTTCAAACTCAGACTTTATTATGATGCTTAATCAAAGCAGCGAGAATTTGAATATTCTTGCCGATATGTTGAATATTTCCGAAACGCAAATGGGATATATTACCGGAGCTGATGAAGGTAGTGGCTTGCTGTTTGCAGAAAAAGTAATCGTTCCTGTCATTGACCGTTTCCCCAAAGATAGTTATTTATATAAAATGATGTCCACAAAATTTGGCGAAGATATGTCTAAGAAAGAAATCGAGGTAATGATTAAAGAAATTATGGAGGATAATAGTGTCGTTGAAGCACCGGGAGAGGAAACAAATGAATCGTTGGATACTTTATCTGAGGTGAGTTAGTATCATTCCTCACGGTGAGGACGTCTGGGGGGGAGGAATAGGGAAGGAGGTTAAACAAACAGTGTCTAATCATTATAAAACACGTATCCAGATTAGTGAAAATGTTAAGACAGGAACAGATGCACAAAAGGCAGCAATAGAAAGAACCGAACAAGCGATTTCAAATGCAGAATATAAACCGAATATTCTAACCGGAAAAAATATTCAAACAAGGGATTCTTTATATTCAGAGCTTTCAAAGTATCAAAATAAACCTATTGGTGCTTTTAATCAAACAGGAAATCAAGTGCTTGGTTTAATGCAAAAGACATTTAATCAAGACCATGGCTTGGGAACAGAAGCAATGACCCAAGCCATTGGCGGTGCAATGGCAGCTAATGCATTATTAAAATCAACAGAAAAAGCAGGTTTAGTTGTTGGAAACAATGTTAAAACCGCCGTCACGTCATCAAAAAAGGTCGTCGTAAAAAGTGCGAATACGATACATGCGGTCACACGAGGCATTCATTCGGGAACCTTGACGGCAAGTGTAGCTAAGGATGCGTTATTGCGTGCCAGGGATAAAATGGTCATAAACGTTAAACTTAAGGCGGCAGCCGGGGTTAAAGGGCTAGGAAAAGGGATTGTGCATGGAACATCAACGTCGGTATCCAAAGGCATAACAAGTACGGGAGGATTGCTTTCACGATCAGATGATATGGCCGTACAAGGCGTAGGTAATTCAATGAATTTAACCTATCAGGGAATAAAGACTTCTGTTGCAGGTTCCAAGCTTTCAGGAAGAGTCGTAAAAACCTCGGTAAAAAAAGGCGTAAGTACTTTTAAGACGGTCGGAAGAGGTGCTTCTTACATAAAAAACAAAGGGTTAAGAGCTGCATGGAACAGGGCAAGATTAAGTGCACAAAAAGCAGCGGTGGGAACTGCAAAATCGGTTGTTTCATTTTTTATTAGTCTGGCAAAATCAGCTGCAAAGAAAATGATTTTACCATTAATTATGGTCACTGTTATTGTATTAGCAATAACAAGTACGATTACAACACCCATGATGGCCGTGGGTTCTATCTTCGGAAGTGTCTTTGGAACATCCGATTCAGATAATGAATATGATGTCCGTGAATATATAACAAGGGCAGACGGTATACCTGCTCTACGTGAAGAATTCATTAATAATTTGATGTCAGGGTGGCAAAACAAACTTAAAAGCAATGGCGGTAATTATGATTCTGTCCGAGTTTATACAGAGCAGAGTGATACGGTTATTGATGCCAATGCGGCCGGATTATCAAATGCTTTTTATACAAATGATGAGCTTGCGAATATTATACAGCCTATATTTAATGCAGTAATTTTGATGGAATATGACCTTGAACCAACAGAAGCGCAGGCTGATGAGTTACTTAGAACGATATTTTATACGTTATTTGGCGTAAACGAATCAGAATCAAGTGAAACGCAGACAGTAACACAAACGGTTCAGGCCGGTGAAAGTCTGGGTACAGTTGTCACATCGGCCTATTGTGGATGTACAATTTGCTGTGGCATCAATGCCAGTGGGATTACCGCAAGTGGTGAGAGAGCGACAGCTGACCATACGATAGCAGTAGACGCAAACAACCCGATTGTTCCGATGGGTACAAAAATCATTATGGACGGAACAGAATATACCGTAGAGGATACCGGTAATTTTTCTCGCTTTGGTGTTGCTTTTGACATCTATTTTAGTGATCATACGACGGCTCTTGCCTGGGGACATAAAAATATAGAAGCCTATCTTGCAGAAGGGAACACAAATACTGTAGAAGTAATAAGTGAAATAGAAGCTAAAATCTTAGATGTCACTGTCAATATGGATGGCTTGTATCAACTATTAGCAATATATTTCACAGACCCCATTGATCAGCTTTCTAACCTGTCGTATAGAACACCAGAACAAGAAGAGCAGCTGACAACGTTAAAAGATTATTATGAAATTTGTCTTGAGTATATTAACGAAGTCAACGCTACTTATAATGTTGGCGGCGGTTCTATGGCTGATCTTGGCGGCGTACAATGGGTGGATGGCAACCGGGTAGCCAATCAAGCTTTAGTTGATCTTGCGCTTACACAACTTGGACAAACCGGCGGACAACCTTATTGGAGTGCTTATGGATTTTCAGGACGTGTTGCCTGGTGTGCATGTTTTGTGCAGTGGTGTATGAATCAGAGTGGGGTAGGTGATCAATATGCTCATTCGGCCAATAATGCTTACTGTCCCACACTAGTGACTTGGTTTAAATCAAATGGCCGTTGGGGAGAGGGTGGATATACAGATCTGGTTGCCGGCGACACGATCTTTTTTGACTGGGAAGGTGATGGTGTGAGCGATCATATAGGAATTGTAATTGGTCGTGATGATACATATGTTTATACGATTGAAGGAAATAGTGGTGATGCCGTGAAACAAAAGCAATATCCGCTTAATAGTTCAGTCATTATGGGTTATGGTTTGATGAATTATTAAAAAAGTCCTCACCGTGAGGACTGAAAGGAAAAAGGAATGAAATGTAAAGAATGTCTTTACTATGCAATGCTTGGACATAATGGCGGTGAAAAACATTGTGATTTCATCGTTAGAAATTCAAGAAGATCCAATTGCAATTTAAATAATGGATTTAAAGAATTTGTTCTAAGGGTACGAAACAGGAAAAATTTTCGTCAATGATAGTGAAATGGAGGTGGGTAAAAATGAAAATCAGAAAGCCAAGGCGAGAGAGAGGTAAAACACCTACAAGGACTGGCAATCCACCGCTAGGATATTTAATTTCCTTCTATTGTCCGACATGCGGGAGACATTTGTTTTCGCATTATGAAGGAGATCTAACGAAAGAAAATTACAAATTCAAGATATCGAACGACTGGAACTATTGCAGTAAATGCGGACAGTTGCTTGACCTCGGGGAATGGAAGGAAATCCCTGAGCTGATGGATGCGGAAGAGGGTATTGAGTGGAAAGATTAATAACTAAATCAAAATTCAGCAATTAAAGGAAGGATGATTAAATGAACCCTACATACACACTATATAAAATCTATTACAGTGGTATAGGCAGAGAATATGTAGCCTGCCTTGGTAGAACGAAACAAAGAATCAATTCCCGGCTAAGAGGACACTTTTTTGCGGCGGCTATGCATAAACAGCTTGATATATTCTGTATAAGTAAAATTGAGATTGCCGAGTGCCAGACGGAAGCAGATATGTTTCTATATGAGATTTATTATATCAATAAATTTAAGCCAACACTTAACCGAGATGACAAGGCCAGAGACAAATTGACCATCAGTCTGAAAGAACTTGAATTTTATAATCATGATTGTTCAACATTGATGGATAAGTGGAAAAGAGAGAAGAAATCATCAGAAAAAGCCGAAAAAACAGTTTGAAAGTATGGGAAGTAAATATTTTGAACGTTCTTAGAATGAAAATCAAAGAAAATGAATTCTTGAATTTGAACATATATACTGATACAATAAATAGAACTAAGATGAAATGGAGAGGTGAAATTAATGAAAAAAGCTTTCAGAAAATTTATGATGATTTTCCTTACTTTTGTGCTTTGCATGGGAATAGCAATGACAACTTATGCCACCGAAACAAAAGAAGACCCGATTACAGGAAACGGCACTGTTTATTGTGAACTGTCCTTTTATCTAACCGATGATACAGGCGGTGATTTTAAAGATGATATAGAAGTGACATTAACAGACATTGCGGTTGAAAAAACTTATGATTATACACTTACAAAAGAAAATAGCTACGGCAGCAAGGACATACCAAAACTGAGTGTCCTTGCAAATACAACATATGAAGTCGCTATTAAAAGTGATAATAAAGAATATACGATTGTTAACAAGGATGGATCAGAAATCGAAAAATTTGCGGCCACAGAAGATGGACATGATTTATATTGGAAGATTGTTGAAAAAGAAGCCATTAAAGAATCTGAAATGAAGGAACTTATTATTGATTCAGGAAATAAAGAAGCAGATGTGGCATTTGAGAAATTTTATGAAGCGATAAAAGGGATAGAAAACAATCCTGATTGGGAAAACTTTTTTGTCAAATATCAGCTTTATGAAAATATGGAAGCAGAAGCTTACGTGAATGTTGTAGGTGGCACTGAAGATGAATGGAAGGCAAAAACCCTTTTTGAACGTTTTGTATATTACGAAAGTTATGTACGCATTGCAGAATATATGAGTTTTGGTAATTATGAACGTTATTTTAGCTCAGAAGATAATTTTTATGCAAATGCCATATCTTCTTCGTATATTCATATCAAAAGATATGGAGAAGTCGAGGCTGAGGCATATAAAACATTGATGATGTGGCAGTATAATTATATCCAGGAAAATGGATCGCCTTTTAATTTCATTACCGGACTCAGTTATTTGGAAAGTGCATCAGTACCAGAAACAGAAAAAATACAAACAAATTCTATGGATGATACAGATATTAGTGATGAAGATTTCGAGAAAATAGTACAAGAAGAAGAGGAAACAGGCATTTGGAGCGAACTCTTTAAGATTCTAAAAAATAATATTTTTAGTATTGTTATTGGTCTTGTTCTTATTGCTGTTGTTGTAGGAATGATTATCTATAGAAAAAAATACAATGAAGATGACTACGATGAGTGATATCCTCACCGTGAGGACAAAAACGATACGTAGAAACGCCTAATTTGCCCATAAATGCATTTTAATGAATCGAGTGGTGAAACAAAAAGGCTCTGTGGCGCATTGAAGAGGATTACTTAAAAAATTATCATATAGGAGTGACTGTAGATTATGAAAGACATAGAACTTTTGATTCAAAATGAAAAAAAGAAGCTTGAATCATTAAAAGATAAAAAAACCACGATTGATGAAAATATAAAAAGATGTAAAGCAAACATAGAGAAATATACTTTACTCCAAAATAGTAGTAAATACAATGATTTTACAACTATTTTAGAAGATAAAGGCGTATCGTTTGAAGAAATCATGTCGGCTTTGCAATCAGGAGATTTACTTGCTTTACAAGAAAAGATAGAAAACGAAGGTGTTGATGAACACTCAAAATAATAGATTATAGTTGTTGATATTGAAGTGTTTGGCGCTGATATTAGTGATGATATCATTTAAGCTATATTTGTTGACATCAATTAGGATTCAGAACAAGAACAATAGAAAGAGGGTGATGAGGTGGGATATGCACTATGTACGGCTGAAAAACCAAGTGTTGCCAAAGACATAGCACGGGTTATAGGTGCAACAACTCGAAAGGATGGATACTTTGAAGGAAACGGCTACCTTGTGACGTGGGCGGTTGGACATCTAATCGGACTTGCGGAGCCACATGAATATGGATTTGTATCACAAAAGGAAGTATATGGAGAACAAAAAGAAAAAGCATATACAGAACTCCCTTTAATTCCGGAAGATTTTAAGTTGGTCATTTTACCAACAACCAAAGACCAGTTCAAAATTATGTCAGACCTTATACATCGACCAGATGTGGATTATATCATTGATTGTGGAGATATGGGAGCCGAAGGACATATTTTACAATGGTTTATCCGGGAAAAAGCAGGATGTACGAAACCTGTTAAAAGATTTTGTGCCACATCAATGACAGATGAAGCGATAAAATCAGCAATGGGAAATTTACGTGATTCAAAAGAATTTGACAATATCATCAAAGGAGAATTTTGTAAGAAAAAGGCTGATTGGATATTAGGGATGAGTTTATCCAGGACAGAAAGTATTAAGTATCATACAGGCATTAACGTGGGACGTGTACAGTCACCAACACTATATTTTATTGTGAAACGCTATTTAGAGGCCAGTAATTTCAAAGTTACTAATTATTTTGGTTTTGACGTAGAATTTGCTGAAGGTTTCCATTGTTTTTGGAATAAAGATGCAGATGATATTTTTTTTCCTAATATAAAAGATAGTGAAGGAAGAGTCTTAGATAAAACAGCAGCAAAAATAAAATCTGATGAAATAGAGGCAGAAGGAACAGGCATCATCACAGCACTGGAAACCCAAAAGAAAGGGAAAGACAGACCGCAGCTTTATGACATTACGGAGTTGCAAAGAGATGCTAATAAAAAGTATGGCTATACGGCGGCAGTTACGTTGGCTACGGCACAAGCATTATATGAAACTCAGAAAGTTCTGAGCTATCCTCGAACAGACAGCCGGTATATAACGTCAGATCTACAGCCGTATATGATTGACAGGGTAAAGGCGATAGGAACTCATGAAAAATTCAAGGCGAAAGTTCAAAAACTTCTTAGCACCGGGTTAAATATTGATAAAAAGATAGTGGACGACAAAAAGGTAACAGATCATCACGCATTAATTCCGACAGAGAAGATAGAAAATTTTAATATGGATCACTTGATTCCTACGTCCGAAGAAAAAAAGAGAGGCGTAACTCATGAAAGTATGCGTAATGTACTTGATCTTGTGCTTTGTCGTATGGTTGTGGCATTTTCAAAAATTTATATTTATGAACAGACAACTGTTAATGTGACATTCTCAAACGGACTCATATTTTCTGCAACCGGAAAAAAGCCTGTTTCTCTAGGTTGGAAAAGTGTGCAGGATTTATTAAACGGCAAAAAAGAAGAATTAGAAGATAACCAAGAGTCTGGTCAGATTTTCCCGGATATATCAAACGGACAGCGGCTAAATGTAAAAACATGTTCAGTTGTTGACAAAAAGACAACACCGCCTAAACTACATACGGAAGCGTCATTGCTTACAGCAATGGAAAATGCTGGCAGTACAATTAAAAATGGTGAAATTCTAAAGGGAAAGGGCATAGGAACGCAGGCTACAAGGGCAGAAATTATTAAAAAACTCTTTGATGTGGGCTATGTCGAAACAGAACAGAAGGGGAAAACCAATTATATAAAACCAACATCAAAAGGTCTGTCTATTATAAGGGTGTTGCCTCATGAGCTTTATAGCCCTAAAATTACAGCTGATTGGGAAAATGAAATTGCTAAAATAGGCAATGGCGATAGTACAGAAGAGAATTTTATGAAAAATTTTATTGCTTTTATCCATGAAAAAGTAAGGGAGGTAAAAGAAACAGATACAGGGATTACTTTTAAAAAAGAACGAGAAGTATTTGGTGTTTGCCCGTGGTGTGGTAATGAGGTGTATCGGTATCCACGGAAAGATGAAACAGGTAAACTTATAAGTAATAACTATTATTGTGGCAATAAGTGCGGATTCCGTCTCGACAGTGCTGATCAGACCATCATGATTTATACAAGTAAAAAACTGACTGATATGCAAGCCCAAAAGTTTATTTCACAAAGTATGATACTTCTTAAATGTCAAAAAAAAGACGCTACAGGCACATATAAAGGAGAATTTACTTTTAAAGCAAGAGAAAGTAAGGGAAAGACATATTGTAATGTAGCTTGTACACCTGTGTTCAAAAAAAGAAGAAGAAGGAAGGTGTAAAAAATGTATTGACGATATATACACATTGTGCTATAATAACTACACTAACAGTTGATACTGTCAGTTACGAAATGATAGCCGCCGGCCGGCAGGCGGATGGATATAATTTGTCGGTAAAAAGGCTCTTTCTATGTGATGTAGATTAGAGCCTTTTTCTTTTATCATTGGAGGTGATACACCTGTTAAATGATCAATTTTACTTTATTAAAGATGAGTACTTTAATAAGTATGACAAAGAACATAAATTATTAAGGAACAAAGAGAATAGTGCCGAACATGCCAGACCTTGTCTCTTTGTTTTTTTGGATAAAAATAATAAAGATATTATGTGGGTTGTTCCGATTTCTTCACAAGTAGAAAAGTATACAAATATTGCAAATCATAAAATACAAAAGATGATGGGAAAGGGCGAAAAAAAGTGTGATCAGATACTTTTTGGGAAAGTTTTGGGTTCCAAAAGGGCATTTCTTATACAAAATATGTTTCCAATTACAAAAGAATATATTCAAAGTATTTATATTGATAAGCAGACAAAATGTCCTGTTAATATTTCAAAAGATACAATGTATGAAGTACAATGCAGTGCTAAACGTGTTCTTGGTGCTGCATTATCAGGAAGAAACAAATATGCTGTATTTTCAGATATTTCTGCGACAAGAAAGGAATTGATTAATGAACTAAGGACAAAAGAAATAAAAAGGGAATCAGATATTGGCTCTGAGGAATTTGGAAAGAATAAATCAAAAGCAATGTCTGATTATAAATCTGAAATAGCGAATAAAAAGAGAGGTTCAACACATAATGTTCAAAAATCAAAAAACAGAAATATGAGGGAAAGATGATAGCAGGTTTTCACCTGTTATTTCTTATAAAAGTCCTCACGGTGAGGACTGAAAGGGGATGAAAATTGTGGGTTTGGAATAAAGTTGAAAATGTTTTGCAAGACAATCAATTTATATTACACAGGGGGAAACAATGAAAGTAGAAGCAAAAATAATAACCTATGAGAAAGATACAATGAAAGCATTCGGTACCCTGACAATTAATGATTGTATCGTTATCAAAAATATCAGACTGGTACAGGGTAAAAATAAAAAATTATTTATTTCAATGCCCCGGTACAAAACAATGGATCAAGACGGTCACGAGGTTTGGAAAGATATTGCCTATGCTCATACAGTCGAAGCACGGAAAGAAATTGAGGAAGCCGTTGTTGAAGCCTATAAATTTGAATTGGAAAAGTGGTTGAATACACAGGAAACAATAGAGGTATCTGGTGTGAAAATCGTGAACAAAGATAATTTAAAAGGTTTGGCAACAATCAGGGTAGATGGAGTCACAATTAAAAGCATCAAGATTTTAGAAGGCGAAAAAGGATTATTTGTATCAATGCCTCAGTACAAAACAACAGATCAAGATGGTAATGAGGTCTGGAAAGACATTGTATATCCGACGAATAAGTGGCAAAGAGAAACGATTACATCTAAAGTGCTAAAGATGTATGAACAAGTAAGAAAAAGTCCTCACGGTGAGGACAAAAGGGAGGGAATAGGATGACATCATCTGAAAGAGATTATAGAATTGCAACAAAATCAGCGATTGAAAGTTCTATAAAGGAATTGGAGGAAAGAAATAAAAGACTACAAACGATGCAGCAAGTTGAACGCAGCATTGCTAGTATTAATAACAATATTGCGTTTGCTCAAAAGTTAAAGCTGATTGATAGTCCGCAAGTTTACGAATATCAAAGGCGGCTTGTACAAATTCAAAAAGATTTCGAAGAGCTACAGAGAACCGAAATACTAGACGCAGTGAATGATTATGAGAATCATCGTGAGCGTGCAACACGTTTCAGCAAGATGGATACATATAACGCTGACATATCCAAGAAAAAGTCAATTGCAAGAGAAAGGGGAAGGTAAAACATGAAGAAGAAACGTTTATTTGTAGATATGGATGGTACAGTGGCGGTTTTTAAACAGGTAGATACCCTTGAAACTCTTTATGAGCAAGGGTATTTTTTAAATCTGGAACCACACACGCAGGTGATAGATGCCATGAAAAAAATAATAAAGGAAAGTCTGGACATTGAAGTATTTATATTATCTTCTGTTTTAGCAGATAGCCGATATGCTTTGGAAGAAAAAAATCAATGGCTAGATAAGTATTTGCCGGAAATAGATATGGAACATAGGATATTCCCACCATGCGGAGTGTCTAAAAGAGACCATATACAAGGTGGTATCGATGAGAATGATTGGTTATTAGATGATTATACTTACAACTTGAACCAATGGCAACCGCCAGGTCGAGGAATTAAGTTATTGAATGGGATCAATCATACAAAAGGCACATGGAAGCACGAGATGGTAAGCCATGATAAAGAGTCCTTAGAAATTGCAGAAAGTATTGTAGATATCATTCAAAATAGTGCTTTTTTAGATAAAATAACACTAGAAGAAAAAGTGAACCGGGAAGAACCTGTTTTAAATGCAAAAAAAGTCACTAAGGAAGAGGGAATGAAGATATTTACAGAGGAAAGCCCAAAAGGGATTTTTTATTATGAAGAGTACGGGAAGTTTCATGGAATTAATACCATCAATGAATTCGAATGGAATGAAATTCAGAAACCGGATTTTCCACCCGAATTTGACAGCTTAAAGGGGTGCCTGGATTATCTGAATAAAGATCAAATTGCTAAACAATTTACGAATGAATTAAAAGATTTACTTCAGGAAGATAAATTATATTTAAACAAGGATATTTATGTTGAACAGATCTGGTACCACGAAGGAGGCAGGTTTGCTTTAACTTATGGTGATTATGGAGATCCAAGAACAATCAAGAAACTTCAAAATGGGAAAAATGCTGAATTTGATAACCCCTCCGAGTTGTTTAATTATTTGAAGAATGAAAAATGGTTATCCGTGTACCCACCGGATATGCAGAATCAAATTGCAGGAAAGGTTTCTGATGTCGCTCCTAATAGTGTTTACGATGATGGAAACCCATATACGTACAGTTTGGGATATGATTCTTATCAGGAATCACCTAATGAATGGATTAAAATAATGTTAATCGACGATAGAGATTTTCCTTATCAACCAGTGACCTATGACTTCCAAACCCAGCAATGGAACTGGTCAGAGGAACCGATAAATAAATCTTTTCAGATGGAATTACCAGAAATCCCAGATTATCAACCAGAAGAACTGAATGAAATTCAGACTTATATCGAGACAAGAAGGATTGAGATTGAACAAGAAGAGGATGACTATTTAGATATCTATCCTGTTGAAGATATGCCAGAAGGTTGGGAATGGCATTGTTACAATGACGGAAGCGGTTCTTTGCAAACACCTGACGGCAAAACATATGTAAAATATGATTTGAGTACAAGTGAATACAATATGAAAGGTAATTGGCATTTCTTTGACGGTTATCCCTACTACCCGGAAAGTCTATACGAGTTTCAAAAGAGAATTGAAAATGGTGCACGTTCGGAGTTGAGCCAAAAGATGGAAGATTTAGAAGCTTTAGAAATTGAAAGAGATATGGAATTTGAAAGTGCGATAGAAATATACCAAGAAAATAATGATGTTGGATTGAAGGTCTATCCTGCCAAAGATATGCCAGAAGGTTGGGAATGGCATTGTTATGAGGACGGAAGCGGTTCTTTGAAATCACCTGATGGTAAAAGATATGTACAATATGATTTAAGTACAAGCCAATATGAAAATGCAAAAGATGAGTGGTTTTTCTTTGATGGTTATCCTGATAACACAGAGAGCTTCGACGAGTTTCAACAGAGAATTGAAAGTATGGCACTTTCGGAGTTGACCGAACGGCTTTTAGAGATGAATAGTCTTTCTAATAGGTTAAAAGAATATTGGGAAGAAGAACGCCGAAATTGGGGAATAAAACACCAAAACTTCATCGGTCTTGAAGATGCTTTTTTTGAGTTTGATGGGCAAAAGTATAAAGGAATACAACTATCCGTCCTTGATAATATGGATAGTAGGGGGATTGATATAGAACCATGGATGAATCCATCTTATGATGTAGAGCAATTGGCTGAAATAAAGTATGCAATTCAAGAAAGAAGGGTGTATGGAAACGAATTAAAAAAATATGTGAAACCTGGAGAAACACATTCCGAACTTATACATGTTATCGGAAATTGTCTAATGCGTGGGAAAGAGAGGGAAGAAATAATGAATCTATCTGAAAATGATATTAAGGAATATGGTTTGCATATTTCTGACAGCGATGCAAAGTACTATAAAGAACATTTACATGAACTGCTAGAAGAAGAGAAAACAGGGTTTGCCGATAGATTAAAAGAATATTGGGAAAAGGAAGAGCAGGAATACAAAGAGTACCCGATTGATGGCGAATGGCCGCCAGATGATGTCTATAATTTTGAAGGGAAAAGCTATAAGGCAATGGCGATTGACTACCTTGTTAAAATGGATAAGATGGGGGTTGATATAGAACCCTGGTCAGATTATGATGTAGAGCAATTGGCTGAAATAAAGAGTGCTATTGAAAAAGGGGTGGATGCAAATGGATTAAAAGAATATGTTATCCCAAAAGAAACGCCTCCTGATTTTATCTGCATGGTTGGAAATTGCCTACTAGATGGAAAAACGAAAGAAGAAATATTAAATCTATCTGAAAATGATATTATACATTATGGATATTTTCGTCCTGACGAAGTTGACGACGCAAAGGGGTATATAAAGGAGTATAAAGAACATTTAGATGAAATAGTACTAGAAGAAAAAGTAAGCAGGCATTATCAGTCTTTCGTTGGAATGCGATTAATTGATACAGTTACAGATTTGGAATTTCATAGTTACAATCAGGAATCCGGAACATTTACTATGTATAAATATATTGATTCTGACAGCCATATTGATTGGGATGATACCCCACAGGATTTATTAGAAAAACTTAGCCTTCATGATAAATTAAAAGAATATTTGCGTGATATGGATTACATCAATACAAGAAAAGGAGATATAGAAAATCCTTGGAAAGATGCGACTTGGGAAGATAAAAATCCTCACCGTGAGGACTCAAGTGGTATTATTCCGGAGGAAAAGAAAGATCCAAAAGAAGCGTTAAAAGAGACCATTGAGCAGGGAATCAGAAGCGTTATGGACAGCGAAAAATTTAAAAACTGGTTGAATACAAAAAGCAAATTATATTATAACAACTATAGTTTTAATAATGCTATGTCTGTATGGATGACAGATCCAGATGCGTCTTATGTGATGGGCTATGAAGCATGGAAAGATTTTGGGCGTCAGGTACGGCAAAAATCTGATGGAGAAAAAATGGGCATACCTATTTTGAAACCTGTCATGGCGTATGAAAAATCTAAGGGCGGTTTTTTCCGGATGATAAAACATAGTCTTACAAAGCAATTTGATGAAAATCCAGAATTACAACAATCGATGTACCGTTTAGGTCAAACGAATCTGGAATTTACAATGAATAAGGTGAATAAGCTTATAGGATTTCGGGTAAATGGTGTTGAGCAAAAAATCTTTAAAAATGATGCTCAAGTGAAACAGTTTATTGAACGTGCTATTTTAGGTAAGCAGCCGATGTATTTTAGCGTTGGAACAGTATTTGATGTGAAAGATGTTATCGTTCCCGAATATCTATGGGTAAAACGAGGATATACCAAGGATGAGCTTGTTTTAGATGATAACAATCAACCCATTAAAAATAAACGTGGAGAATACAAAATTATGAACACACCGGAAAGACAAGCCCGTTTTGAACAAAGGCTTGATACCGGTCTAGTGGTAAAAGACCCTGTAAAGATGGGAAAACTTTTTGATGTATGCGTTGCTGTAAGTGAAAAGAATGGCGTTCCAGTCCATATGAGACATAAAGATCAGGATGAAACATTAGCAAATGGTGCCAAAGGTTATTTTTCTCGTATGTTTTCTGATGAAAATCCTAACGGGTATATCGTAATTGATGAAAGTCTGGAAAATACAGAAAAATGTGCAGTTCTTTTTCATGAAGTAGGACATTCGGATATGCATAAAAACCTTGAGGCTCTGGCACAAAAAATGGGAGAAGAACGTATCCCAAGAAACATGATAGAAATTCAAGCGGAAGCTGTAGCTTATATGACGGCAAGCACCTTTGGAATTGAGACCGATACAAGTAGCTTTAGTTATCTTGCTGCCTATACGAATGGTTTTGAACTTCAAGATTTTCAAAAGAGCATTGAAGTTATTTATTCAGAATACCAGAATCTTTCCAAAGAGATTAAAAATGAATTTGATATAAGAGGACTTAATATAGACCTGACAGAAAAAGAAAGCCGGGTACTTTCAAAAAAAGAAATTGAAAAAATTTGTCAAAAGTATATCCCTATGACGCAGGAATATGAAAAGAGAATTTTAGCAAATGGATCAAGGCTTCCGGCACTTGCCGCTGACCATATTAAAAACCCTGAAATGATTGATATTATTAAGGCGCAGCAAAAGAATATTGAAGGCAGCAAAGAATACATAAATACGATTATACAACTGGGGAAAGAACTTGAAAATAATATGGAAAGAGGAAAACAGGAATTTTGTATTTCTTCTTTAGAAGCAGCCTATGAACGTTTAGAACAGAATATTAATGATTTTGAAGAACTTAAAGAGCAGCTTAACCATATGCGTGGCCAGACAAATGATCTAAGGGTAAAATTTGAACTTGATCCTATGAAAACTATATCTGAAATGAAAGAATATTACCCATCACTTGCCAAATTAACCGAGATGCAGACACATTATATTAGTACGAGTACTTTTATTGCCAATGAGTATGCATCTCTTTTGAGTAAAAGCCCAAAAAGCTTCGTAGATGAAGTATGCAACCGGATTAATCATCTTGATAACATAACTTCGAAAAATGGAACATTCATTGAAATAAATAAGGGGGGGATACTCTCACATCCCAAAGCGGTGACAAATGAATTGTTATCAGAACAATATAAATCCGATTGTACGATTTTTAGTGTAGTTAAAACGGAAACAGGAAAGGAATTAGCATTCATTTCTACAGAAATGAGTGTTAGTAATGAGAACCCTATCAATTTACTAAAGCAGATTTATAATGATAAGGCCGGGCGAATCGAACAAGAAATCTATAGTAATTTGAAAAACGCCATGAAGGAGGAAATCAACGAAAAAAAGAGCTATAGGCCAGAGAGGAAGATAATGATCGCAGAAACTGAACGAACGATTGATGAAACGGATAAAACGCTTGACTCGTGGAAAGAGGAAATTGACGAAAAAAAGTCAGATATGAGACCACCGGCAGAGAATAAAAACAGGCAACGAGAAAAGGATTCGCCGGAAAAATAGTGTTCTGTTTTGACAATGTATATACAATAAACTATAATGGAGGTATCAAAATAAGCTTAAATTTAGGAAATAGTATGAGTAAATTCATTTCTGTCTATGATATTACAATGAAATATAATTACTCACAAAACGTACTTTTTGCGAATTTAAAAACAAGTCAAAAGACAGGCAGAGACAAAGTAGATAAAGAGACCGGAGAAATATTAGTTAATCCAAAGACCGGAGAAGTCATTCCTATTCCTGAAAGAAAATATTTTGAATGGGAAGGACGCTTTGTTGGAAATGCGTTTGAACCGGCCAAAGGATTAAGGAACGGCCAGAGCATTGACATAGTTAATGGGTGGACAGAAAAAGACACCTTTAAAGGAAAAAATGGCCAGACCATTGAAAAGGTATATATCATTATATCAGATTTTGTTTTGTCCGATCTTAATTTTGAAAACGTGACCTAACCCTATAAGAATCTCAACCGCTATTGGGTTTTGAACTTGAATAAGAAAATAATTTTTAATGGAGAAATCTAATGGATAAAGCAACGGACTTTGAAATTTTTATGAAGTTAAATACAGCAGCAAAGAGAACTGATGTAAAACTTACGTATACAAACAAATTGTTCTTTATACGTTTATTAAATTTATGCACTTTAGAAGGCGAAGAAACCAAAGAAGGTTATAAGATTAGAATGTCTGCCTTGGAGTTGGCAGATAAACTTGATATTTCAAGCAAGATGGTTATAAAGAGCGTGGATACCCTAGTTGCGTGTGGAGCCGTAAAACGATATGTAACAAATAAAAAATTACAAGAATCCTATGATACTATTTTAACCCCACAATTTTATGAAAAGGAATGATGTATAATGAAAAATAATAATTTATTTAATTCTGATGAAAGAATTTTAATGAACAGTATGAGCAAAGGAACAAAGCTTTCTGAACTTTCAAGGACAAAGATTATTGAGAATATTGTATTTGCCCGTTCAATTGCAAATGATAATGATGTCATCAATCTATTAGAAAGCTTATATGCAAAAGTGACAGACTTGTCGGATAAACAATGGAATTCAATGAAAATGAATTTGCCATTTGAAACATCTTATGAGATGGAAGAAAAAAAACTGGATGAAGTACTTACTTGAGGTACTGACTTTACTGACTTATCTATGTGTGAGGCCTCTAATAAGCTCATGAAATATCAATAATAATATAAAACACCGAGGAAACGGCTTGAAACACTCTGTTAACAAATAATAGGGTGTTTCTTTTTCTTGTTAATATCCTCACCGTGAGGACTACAGATTATAGGTGGAGCTTATAAAGGCTTAATAATTTCTAAAGAAAAGGAGGATCCGCGAGTGGATGAAACCAGAACAACTCAAACAGTGATAGAAGATGAACTTGTTATCACTACTAAAGATGGGGAAGGTAACGAACTTAAATATATAGTCCTTACAACATTTGAAATTGAAAGAGGGGAGTATATTGCATTACTTCCCTATGAATCAGATGAAAAAGAAGAAATTAATATACAGTTATTTCGCTATCAGGAAGTCGATGGCGGGATTGAAATTATTCCAATCTATTCGGATATGGAATTTGAGGTAGTTTTAAAGAAATTTACATCATTAGTCAAAGAAAACAAAGTTGAAGAAGAGTAAAAAACAAATTTGTGGATAACTTATAAGGGTTTTTGAAAAAACTCAACCGGTTATCCACAAATTTATCTCAAAAAACTTGACAAAATCTGTCGCCACTAGTAAAATTCCTATCAAGGGATTTGAAATCAAATCCAATGATAGGAATTTTAGAAAGAGAAAAGGACTTTTCGTTTTGGGTCGGGAAACGCTTAACGATAAGCCCAGCATTATTTTTGTTACTCTCTGTTTTTTGATTTTATCAAAAGAAATCTAAATTGTCAAGAGCTATTCATCTAAAAAATAATATTTTCAGATGAAATTATGCTTTATAGTGATATATTTTACTATACATATAGATAAATGGCTAAAGACAGCGAGTTAAAAAGAATAATGTAGACATGTCCTTTTCTTGATTTGAAATATAGAAAGGGACATTTTTTTGTGCTTTTTTCGAAAGGAAGCATTTATGATAGGGACATTAAGAAATTCTGATTATATAACAGAGAATGATTTTATTTGTAGCAAAGACTACTTACAATATATGTATGGAGATATTCAGGGGTTCATTACCAGAAATACGATACGGAACAATAAAAAACAACCTTTCCATACAGGATTTAATCGCTCAAACAACCTTTTAAAGCGCCGATATGACGATATAAAGGACGTTTATACTTCAATGAATACATTTTATACAAGAGAGCGTAAAGTTGACAGTGTGAAGCGTTTAAATGCGTTATATGTAGATATTGACTGTTATAAGATGGGATTATCCAAGGAAGCCGTCCTGTACGGTTTAAACGAAGAATTTTTTGGACAGGTAATTCCGGTACCAACCTTTGTTATCGACAGTGGAAGAGGTATTTATTTGATTTGGAAAATATCTGAGGATAGAAATGCGCTTCCACGTTGGACGAATGTGCAGCGTTATATGACAAATGCATGTAAGCCGTTTGGTGCGGATCCGGCCTGTACAGATGCAGCACGTATACTCCGGGTACCTTTTTCCATAAACAGCAAAAGCGGAACACCTGTTAATATTATGCAGTTTAATGATGTGACATATACGTTATATGAAATTATGCAGGAATACGATATTAAATCAAGCCAATTAAAAAAGAAAAAAACAGATGGCCAAAAAACATATCCATATGGAGAAGCTACCGAGCGCATGAGAGAGTATGCTATCATGTTGGCAGAACAAAAACAATTATCCTTACCTGATTTTAAAAATTATCAAGAAACGTATCAGTTTATAGCTAATAATACATATCCTCACCATGAGGAACCTAAAAAGGCAAAAGGTAATATTATTTATTTTTCGACCTCCAATATTAAACCTATGTTGGATGGCCGTTGTCATGATATTGAACGCTTGTTTGCCATGCGTAAAGGTGGAAATTGTAAACGTGAAATAGGTCTTTTCCTTTATCGATTATGGATTTGTGAAAGTACGCATGATTATGATTATGCCTTACAAAAGACGCTTGAATTGAACAGCAACATGGATAAACCATTACCTGAGAACTATGTTATTAAGCATACAGAAAGTGCAGAGAAGAAAGTACAAAAAGGATCCACTTATCGCTATGGAAAGAAAAGGCTGATAGAAATACTTGATATTGATTATGATGAGATGAACGAATTGGAATACCTATCGATTAGTTTAGTGTCGGAAAGGGAACGAAAAAAGAAATCAAACCATAGGGCATATTTAAAATCTTTAAAGAAAGAGGGAAAGGAAACAAAAAATGAAATCGTAAAAAATAGAAGAGAAACAATTCAATCCCTTATTTCTGAAGGGAAAAAACAGAAGGATATTTGCCGGCAATTAAATATAAGTAAAGCAACTTATTATAGGGATATTGCGGCCATTAATAAGACTGATATTAAACATAAAGTTGAAAGAGTCATGGAATCAGTTCAAGAAGTTGTAAATAGCGTCAAAAAAGAATCCATAACCGGGATAAAAAGTGTTGTCTCAAATTTTCAGCCGACCAATTATAAGAGTAGTCTAAAGACTACTGCATCTGCTTTTTCGTCGGCTCCTAGTGTTCTTTGTCTTCTCTCTGATTTTCTATTAGACTTGTCTGATCTTGATGACAGCTCCTAATACTTTTGTTAGGTTCTTTGGCGATTGTAGCTTTTTACCATTTATTTTATTTCCTCACCGTGAGGACTGAGGAAGTTGCGTTGATTATATGTATTTGTATAATATATTAAAATAAATGTATTGACAATGTATAAACAATTTGCTATAATAATGGAGTAAGAAGAGATTATTTCTACAGATACAGCTAGGAGGTTTGTATGGTAAATAAAATTGCGTATATCAATGGGAAGGGCGGTTGTGGTAAAACGACATCTATTTTTCATACGGCAGGCGTACTTGCTAAAGTAGGCGAAAAGGTCTTGGTTATTGATTTTGATAAGCAAAGAAATACATCTGATACCTTATTGATGAATAATGACAGGCCGGAAAAGACAGTTCTTGATTTTATGGAAGGGAATGCTACTGGTAATGAATCTACTGGAAAAGCGTTGTTTCAGAGTCGTGGAAATGCTAGAGCTAAATATTATGGTGTGGATTGCATGGTAAGTGACGTGAAACTGGAAGATGAAGCGGCATTAAGAGAAATAGATGTAAAATCATTTGCGAATCATCTTGAACATTTTATCGAAAAAAATAATTATACTTGGGTGCTTGTAGATATGCCACCTTCTAATAAAGCGTTAAATGATATTTGTTTTAGCTATATTGTTGATTATGTGATTGTACCTTTTAGCTCAGATATCTATAGTGTCAGTGGCTATGGTGACATTATAGATACTATACAGCAAGCAAGAGAATTTAATCCGGGATTAAGTATTCTTGGAATTTATTTAGCACGATATATGAAGAATTGTGCGGTTGATAAATATATTAGAGAGCAATTAATGGAGTTCGATACATTTATTGATATTCAGATACCACTTATGGCAGATTTGAGAGAGGGTGTTATGTTTGGCAGACCGATTAGTTTCTATAAATTATTTTCTGATAGTCGAACATCATTTGAAAATTTGGTAGATGAAATAAAAAGACGTATACAAGCTGTATAATTAGACGAGGGAGGATTTGAAATGGCTAAGAACTTTGGGAAAGCGGCAAGTGCCGGAACATTTAAAGAAGTTGCAAAAGTAAGTGATGAAAAAGCTAAGGTTATTACCGTTAAAATGATAAGTAATGAAAATTTATTTGATTATGAGCGGAATCAGGAGGATATAGACTATACAGAAGACCTAGAGTATAGCATAAAGCGAAATGGTTTTACTGACCCGATAGAAGTAACCGGATATGGTAATGAGGAAGGAAATTATACAATTGTAAGTGGTCACAGGCGCAGAGCTGCCGCTGTAAAAACAGGAAGAACTTTATTTCCTTGTATTATTAAAACTTTTCAGAGCGATACAGACATTTATGATTATGTGTTACTTGCGAACAGTCAAAGAGATAGTGCAAGAGATCCTTTATTATTTAGTAAAAGGTATAAGATGCATGAAGAGTACTTGAAATCAATTAATTTTACAGGAAGCGTTAGAGAAGAGATTTCAAAACGTCTAGGGATATCTGTGCAGCAAGCAGATAGATATAACCAGTTTAATAAAATTATTCTACCAGTATGGGATATGGTAAGAGATGGGAAAGTAGGAATGTCATCGGTTCTTCCAATGGCTTCCTTTCAGATAGATGAACAAGAAGAAATTCTTGATATGCTCATTGAATGTATTGATAGTGAAGAAAAACTTAATCGTCAGATGTGTGATAAAATTATTAAAGCATATCGCACGGGGATAAGATGTTATAATGATATTAAAAATATAGAAACTCCGGTTATTAAGGATATGCCCTTAAATTCATTTATTAATACCGAACCGGGAGAAAAAAAGAATCCATCTACAAGAAATCGTAATGATGAAATACAGCGTGAATATGATCCTTCGTTAGCAGTGCTTCATGGTAAAGATCCTTATGCAGATGAGAGATTAACGTCAGATGATTATGAGGTTATTAATAGACCAGATAATCAGGATCTTGAGGATGATTATAAAAACTCTCAATCTGAAATATCTAAAAAGCAGAATAGGGAACTTAAAATTGCGGAAAACATAGTAAAAAATATTGAAAAGTTGGATGCATATCTTGGAGAACATTATACATTTGATACTCCAGATAAGGCAGAAACCGCACTGATACGTATGAAACATTTGTGTGAGGTATTAATTGATGAGATGTATAATGTATCTAATTTTCTTAATAAGAGTGGAAAAGATTTTGATCAGATTCTTAATGAAATACATAACAATATAAAGGCATACAGTAAGTAGAACAAAAGGGATAGAGGCATCACAAGCCCTATCCCCTAGATTTTAAATAATAAAAAATGGGAAGGTGAGGATAGCAATGAAAAATATCGATGAAATGAAAGATTATTTAAAAACTTTAGGATTTAAAATAAGAGAAGTTTATGAATATGATGGGACTTGGATACGGCTTACAAATAACATATGTATAGATACAAATACTGGATTCTGTATTAAGTCCGAGTTAAAGTGGATATCCTCACGGTGAGGATATTGAAAAGAAAATATGTTGAAAGTAAGGAATCTATTACAAAATGTCGCTATTGTGGATCAGCTGATGGCTATTATATAAAGGATCATATAAGTGGTTCGAGTTATTTCAATCATAATTTTGCCGGCAGGCAGTGAGGCAGATAGTAGTGTTATGTATGATTCCTTAAAGCATAAGCATGGCTGATTTACCGGAAAATAATTTTTAAAAGAAGTGGTATGGAGGAAGATATGAATAATACTAAGCAAAATACGATATCTGTTCGTATAAATGATGATATGAAAAACAATTTTAAAATGTTTTGTAAAAACTCTGGTACTACAATGAGTAAAGCTATATATATGTTCATAAAACAATCATTAAGAGAAGATGGATTACCTTTTTTAATTGAAGAATTTAATAACAATTATAATAATGATGACAATGGACATATTATTGTGCGTGTGCAATCAGATATAAAAAATGGGTTTTCAAGTCTTTGTGAAGACTTTGGTATTACTATGAGCATGGCTATAAAAATGTTTATTTTAAAATGCCTTGATAGGAAGCATTTACCTTTTAAATTAGTTAGATAATTTTTATAAAAGAGGTGAGCGTATTTATTATTAACTAAAACTTCGCACATCAAAAAGTGGTCGTATCTATTGATAATACAGAGATTTTTAACACTTTAATATTCATCTTTCCTGTAAAAAGATCATTTTTAATATGACTCTAAACGTGATTTTTACGTTCAGAGTAAGTGGATTTTTTGATAAAAAGCCATTGCTTCATTGCGTAATTCATTTACTGAAACCCTTGATTTCACAAGACTTACAATAGATTTTTCATGTGCGAAGTTTTAGTTATTAACAAGAAAATTTTGATTTGTAAAGATAGAAGTAAGTAGATTTATTAACCTATTTTTTTATTGTCACTCAATTAAGTAGCTGTTGGGGTGTCGAATCCGGAAAGAGTGAGTGCCGTTAAAAAAAATGATGATACTGTTCTTAATTAAAAAATAGCACTTGCGAACTTACTCCGTTTAGATTATAATGTACATATAAAAGGAACAACCGCCCACAAAGTGGTTAGCTCCCTAAAGTGATATAAAAACTACCCTAGCTTGCCAAAGTCACAGGGTAGTTTTTATTTGCGTCGATTAGTCCTATCTATGTAGGTCAACAATGCTAATAAGAATCCTCCTGATACAAACAATAATGTTAATACCTGGTATGTATTCATCAGCATCACCTCCCTTCTTTTGTATCGTAAAAAGATAGGGAGGTTACCACCCTGTACACGGTGTTCCTTGAAAATTATTCTAGCATGGACTACTCTTTTTCGCAATAATGATTTTATTAAAACTTCTTTATGATTCATGAAAAGTTTTTAAAACCGTTTGACTTATATAAACTATTATGATAACATAATATATATAAGTTATATAATATATATAAGGAGGATAAAATGATTAAGAAAAATATAGGAAAAGAAAGACAAAAAGAAAAAAGGGAAATCAAAAAGGTTAGGAGCCTTGCCTTTTACCCAAGTGTGTATGAAAATATACAAAAAATAGCATACATTGAGCGCAGAAGCACAAGTGATATTGCCGGAGAATTATTTGAATCGTATATAAGTAAGAATATGGATAAATTGAAGGAATATGAAGAACTTAAAAACAAGTGATTTGCGCCGTGGATTTAT
>Ga0153922_1000023_pt1 | contig 57706 bp, 58 predicted proteins | sample TSNJ006MetaG_FD_104723 | JGI IMG/M metagenome (GOLD analysis project Ga0153922, IMG submission 104723) | Attine ant fungus gardens microbial communities from New Jersey, USA - TSNJ006 MetaG | ecosystem: Host-associated > Fungi > Mycelium > Unclassified | place: USA: New Jersey, Brendon T. Byrne... | reverse complement strand
TTCTTCCCATGTTGAAAATCCCCTTTGCGAAAAAGTTTTTCTTTATTTTAGCATGAAAGGGGAGCATTTGTTATATATTCAGTGTTATTTAGTGCGAAATATTTTCACCATTCAGAGCTGTTTGAACTTTCTTAGCTTCAACATTTGTTATCAAATCCGGACGCCTTTCCATAGTTCTTTTGACAGACTGTTCTAATCGCCATTTTCTAATATTTTCATGGTGTCCGGAAAGCAAGACCTCAGGCACTTGTTTTCCATGAAATACTTCCGGTCTGGTATAATGAGGATATTCAAGCAACCCCTCCTGAAAGGACTCTGTTAATGCCGAGTCATCATTGCTTAATACTCCCGGTACAAGTCTCGATATGGTATCAATCATAACCATAGCCGGCAGTTCACCACCTGTTAAAACATAATCGCCAATGGAAATATGATCTGTGACTATCTCGTCTAATATCCTTTCATCAATACCTTCATAATGGCCGCAAAGAAAAATCAGGTCACTTTCTTTAGAAAGTACATTAGCAATATTCTGATTAAAAACCTTCCCCTGGGGTGTCATATGAATCACCCTGGGTCTTTTCTCCATATTCTTCATAATATCTGTATAACAATCATATATCGGTTGTGCCTGCATCACCATTCCGGCACCGCCGCCATAAGGATAATCATCAACATGCTTGTGCTTATCTCTGGCATAATCCCGGATATTAACCGCATTAAGGGTGATTAGGTTTTTATCTATTGCTCTGCCAATAACGCTTGTATGAAGGCCATTTAAAATCATATCCGGAAATAAAGTCATCACATAATAATTCATCTTCTTTCCTTCCTATAATTCAAGCAAACCTTTTAAGATATGGACAATGATCTGTTTTTTACTTAGATCAATATCAAGAATGCATTCCTTTGTCGCCGGAAGCAGCACTTCTTTCTGATCTGTCGTCGTAACTACATAAACATCATTGGCACCGGTTTTGATAATATCTTTTAGCTCTCCAAAATAGTTATCTTCATCGGTGTAGACTTTTAAGCCAATTAAATCGGCAATAAAATACTCATCTTCTTCCAAGGGAATGGCATTCTCTCTGGTAATCCATAAATCTTTTCCCCGATATTTCTCAATATCATTGATATTGTCAATCCCTTTAAACTTTAATATGGCAAATTGTTTAAAAAACTTGACATTCTGGATTTCTAAATCTAAAAAACCAACCCCTGTATCCAATTTACATTTTTTTAAGGTGCTAAAACGTTTCACATCATCTGTTGTTGGAAACACTTTGACTTCACCTTTCAGACCATGGGTTGACGAAACAACACCAACTCTGAATAAATCTTCCATCATATACCTCTTATACCTTACAATGTAAAAAGGGCCGGTTATCAGCCCTTTACTGTATAATATCTACAATAATCTTTCTGTCATCCTTAGAGGCCGCAGACTTTACAATCGTACGAATTGATTTAGCAATCTTGCCCTGCTTACCAATGACTTTTCCCATATCATCAGGAGCAACTCTTAGTTCTAAAAGAATACTATCCGATTTTACAGTCTCGGTCACAGTAACCTGCTCCGGATGATCAACTAGTGACATAGCTATTAATTCAACTAATTCTTTCATCAGTTCACCTCCACTAGTGTCACTTAGATATGCCGGCTATTTTGAATATCTTAGCAACAGTATCCGTAGGTCTGGCTCCTGTAGACAACCATTTCTTTGCCAATTCTTCATTCACTTTAATTGCGCTGGGGTCTACAGTTGGATCATAAGTTCCTATTTCTTCAATAAATCTGCCGTCTCTTGGTGATCTTGAGTCAGCAACAATGATTCTATAGAAAGGAGCTTTCTTTTGTCCCATTCTTTTTAATCTAATCTTAACTGCCATGTTATCATTCACCTCCTAAAATATTTATCATTTCACCCTTGCAAGCAAGGGTTATCTATCAAAAAGGAAATTTAAATCTTCCCCTCTTTGCACTTTTACCTGAAAGCTGGCCGGAAAACTGCTTCATCATCTTCTTCATCTGAGCAAATGATTTCACAAGCTGATTAACCTGTGCCATCGTAACCCCGGCACCCTGGGCAATACGCTTTTTTCTTGATGGGTTCATGAGATCCGGATTGGCCCGTTCTTCTGAAGTCATGGATAATATCATTGCTTCCGTGCGTTCCATTTGGTTTTCATCAACCTGAACATCTTTCATCTGGGAACCCATGCCGGGCATCATTGATAAAATGTCCCCGACACCGCCCATACTCTTAATCTGATTCATAGACTCTAAAAAATCATTATAGTCAAATTCCGCTTTTTTAATCTTCTTAGTTAGCTCTAATGCTCTTTCTTCATCAATCTGAGATTCTGCCTTTTCAATCAGAGACAAGACATCTCCCATTCCAAGGATTCTTGAAGCCATACGTTCGGGATAGAATTGCTCCAAATCGGATAATTTCTCACCCATGCCAACATAAAGAATTGGTTTTCCGGTAACTGCCCGGATAGATAGTGCAGCTCCGCCTCTTGTATCGCCGTCAAGCTTTGTAAGAATGACACCGTCAATCGTGACGTCCTCATTAAAGGATTTGGCAACATTCACTGCATCCTGACCTGTCATAGCATCAACAACTAATATCGTCTGATCCACATCTATGGCCTGTTTAATGTCTTTAAGTTCCTGCATCATGTCATTGTCAATATGCAGGCGTCCTGCCGTATCTAAAATAACCACATTATAATCATTGGCTTTAGCATGGGTAATCGCCGCCTTGGCAATATTAACAGGACTGTGATTATCGCCCATGGCAAATACCGGAACATCTTGTTTCTCCCCATTCACCTGCAACTGTTTGATAGCTGCAGGTCGGTAAACATCACATGCCGCCAGTAATGGTTTTCTACCCTTTTGCTTCAGCTTCCCGGCAAGCTTTGCCGTAGTCGTTGTCTTACCGGCACCTTGCAGGCCGGCCATTAAAATAACTGTAATCTCGTTACTGTTTTTAAGCTGTATTTCAGTGGTTTCACTTCCCATCAGAGAAACCAGCTCCTCATTAACGATCTTTATAACCATCTGCCCCGGAGTTAAACTGCTCATCACATCTTGACCGACTGCACGCTCCTGCACCGAACTGATAAACTGCTTAACAACCCGGAAGTTAACATCAGCTTCAAGCAAGGCTATTTTAACCTCTTTAAGTGCCGTTTTGACATCAGCTTCGGTAAGTCTTCCCTTGCTTCGCAAATTTTTAAATATATTCTGAAGCTTATCTGATAAACTTTCAAATGCCATAGACGAATCACCTCCCTTATTACAAATCCTCTATAATCTCATCTGTAATACGCAGAATATTCTCTACATATTCTTCTATTTTACACTGTCCGCTGCAAATGTCCTGTATGCCCTTAGCACATTGGCTGATCTTCTCCACTCTTTGCTTTGCATGGCTAAACTTTTCAATAAGATTAAGCTTTTCTTCATAGAGTCTAAGTTTCCGGTCACAACGCTTTATAATATCAAAAACACCCTGCCTGCTTATATTCTGCAAAGCAGCAATCTCGCCTAAAGATAAGTCATTGAGAACGAAATCTTCATAAATCAACTTTTGGTGAGGGGTAAGCATCTCACCATAAAAATCATAGAGCAGAGACTGTTTCAAAATTTTATCCAAGAAAATACCACCTGTCAAATAATTTTACTTTACAGATGGTATTGTAACCCATTGCCTGTCTCATGTCAATACTCTTTTTACTTTTGACATTTTTTCATATTAATTCTTTTTTACTGGAGACCGACCACATTTCACAGAATATATGCCAGAAAAGTGAATAGTATAGAAGCCAGAAATGCGTATATGGTGGTGCTGATCAGACCTCGAGTCCAAATAAATTTGTTGTCAATCCCCTCATAACCCAAGAGAATGGGAGCCGTACCATTAGCCGCAGGGGTTAGAAAAGTATTCCAACTGCAAAAGACGATGGCCGCCATGATCACCGAGGGATTGACTCCTGGGAAATTGCCCATGAAGGGTGCAATGATGGTGCCCACGATAATAGACGTCATCATATTAGAGAAGAAGTTGCTGATTAACATCACGATAAGGCATACCGCCAACATGAGCAGATAGAAGCTCTGTACGCTACCCAAAATGGGCTCTAAGATAATTTTTAGCCATGCGAAGAGGCCGCTGCTATCTTGCCCGATGTACCCGCTCAATAGAACGAACCCGCCAATGGCGAACAGAGTGGGCCAGTCGACTCCTTCCTTGAGAGCCGTATTAATATCTAACACAGGCTTACCGTCTAGGTGAACAATGCACAAGATAGCTACAATAAAACAGAACCACAGCGCCTGTGTGATATTTCCCAGCCAGCCACCAAGAGCCGAAACGTCTGGTAGCAGGGCGACTACAAAACTGTAAGCCACAGCCACAAAAAATCCCAGCACAATGACCACCTGCCGTTTGGTAACCCGGCTTTGGCTCAGATTCTCAAGTTTGGTGGGGTCAACACTGGAGATTTTCTCCATGTCAATACGGAAAATAAATTTTATTACCAAGCTGTAGATTACGATAAAAACCAGTGTTACAATGACGCCTGTCGTGGTATAGGCAGCGCTGTCTAGTTGCTGCCCCACAACTGCCATACCGGAATTGAGGGAAGCCAGTACCATGCCGTTGGAGAAGGGAAAGACCATGGAACCCATGGTAGCAAACATGTACACTCCCACTTGGCTGGCCTTGTAGTAGTGACTGTCCGTATCGTATCCTGCCTGCTTGCAGACCATGGCCACCAAGGGTAAGCCAAACATGAGAGTTCCGAAGATGTTAATGAAGATACTCATAAGATAGATAGCCAAAAACATGATCATGGTAAATATTAGAGGTTTACCGTTCATGAATTTGCGAGTGAGCAGGAATCGTGCCACCACGTAACCAAAACCACTCTCATTGAGACTCCAGGCCAGAACGAACATACCAAGCATTAGAATAATGGTAGCGTTGGAGAAGAGACCCGTCACAATTTCATTGCCTCCAATAAATCCTTGAATTACCAAGCTGAACATAGCGATGAAGATGGGCCAGATCAGATTCCCCGTGCCGATAACAATCAGCAACAATCCGATAAAGGCAAAAAGGACTACCTCTCCCGATTCTGTCACTGTGCTCCATGTGGGGATGAGGGTAGGAAAGGTAAACATAATCAGAATACCTCCCAAAACAAATATCCATGTGTAAAGACTGAAAGCCTTGATTTTCATAATTTATACCCCTTTCAGTATTGATAGTGATTCCAGACCGAAGCCCTCCGCCGCATTACCTGTGTAAATCCGTCGAGTGTCGTCCGTGGAGATATTCAGAGACTCAATAAAGCCGGTACTCTTCTCCATACTTTCCATGGGGTAATCTGAACCGAAAAGTATGCGGTCGATGCCGAACATATCACGGGCACAAAAGAAAGCAGGGGCGGAGAAGTTTCCACTGGTGCTTATCCAGATATTCCGTCTGAAATATGTACTGGGTATCTCTCGGCTTTTTTCCCCTGTAGCCGGCACCTGTCTAGTCCAAGCATCGTCCATACGCTGGATGAGAAAGGGCAACCCCTCGCCCAGATGACCGATAATCACTTTTAGATCCGGCAACCGGTCGAACACGCCGCCGAAAATCATGCGCGACACAGTCACCATTACGTCCACAGCGAAGCCTAGACCCGAGGTAGTCAAGGCCGGCCCCCTGCCATGGAGCTGTTCCATAGCCGGCACCGTGGGGTGGATGTACACATACATTCCTAGGCTATCGCAAGTTTCCAACAAAGGAAAATAGCGTGGGTCATCAAGCTGCGTACTGCCATAGTTAGAAAAGGCGTTCCATCCCACAAAGCCCAGTTTTCTCACCCGCTTCAGTTCCGTAACAGAAGCCTCCAGGTCGTCCGTTGGCAGAACCGCACTGCCCAGAAATCTGCCTGGGTGGCAACATATGGCATCATACAGGGCGTCGTGAGTCTGTTGGACTAAAGGCAGGCTCTCTGCCGGGGGCAACTGCTCAATACCCAGTGAGGCGCTTAGGATTGCCACGTCCACTCCCGCCCGGTCCATGTCGGCAATTCGACCTTCGTCCAGGTCTAAAAGTTTCGGTAGGATGGGCCGGATGGGTACTACTCCGTCGCCTCCGTGGTACATGAATTGTTCTTTTGATGCTAACCGAGGTATATCCTTCCGGTCGGTCACTTTGTCCAGAAATGCCTGAATGTAGTAATGGGTCTCAAAATCAATCCGTTTCAATATTTCTCCTCCTCTTTCCCATATTAGTACTTAAATTTTAGCATACATAAACAAAGAAAAAGAAATAGTAAAAAGGTATATTTGGGGATTATTAATGCAGAAAATGAAATAAACGAGACTATAATTTAGCTTAGTTATAAAAGATCCTCCACCGGGTGAGCCGCCTCCTGTATCTCGGCAAGAAAATTAGGGATGCAGAGGTTGAGGTTGTCCTCGCACCAGGCCAGGTCAAGATTAGTAGGTATATGAATTCCCTCCAGCTTGAGAGTGTGGAATTTTGTCTCATTACGTAAAACCGAAGTAATCAAAGATGAGAGCAGGCTCACCCCAACCCCCGCCTGAACTAACAGAAAAATGGCTCCGGGAGAGAAGTCCTCTTCCCGTAAGTTTGGCACGAAACCGTGCTCAATGCATAATTTCATGATACTCTTCTTAAGATGTGGGGTTTCCATCTGCTCAAAGGTTAAAATCGGGTCATTTTTAAGGACCGTTGGACTGACAATCTTATATTGGGAGAGAGGGTGGTCATTACTGACAATGAGCTCCAGCTCTCCTGTAATAATCCGAGCTGTATGCAGCCTCTGCACGGTGCTCGGCTGACCATGGCTCATGATAAAGCCCACGTCGATCTCCCCGTTCTCTAGGGCACTGTATGTCTCCACAAGGGTCAGCTCCCTAAGGTGAATCTCTACCAATGGGTATTTCTGTCTGAACCGCTTGATTGCCGTGGGTAAAATATCTTGGGTGAACAGCTCTAAATATCCTACGTTGAGCACACCGGAAAATCCCTTGCCCAAGCGACCAATGTGGTCCATAACCGAATCATATTTGGTGATAATTTTAATGGCCTCGTGAAGGAACTGCTTTCCCACCGGGGTCAGGGAAACCTTACGTGTAGTGCGCACAAACAACTGAGCCCCCATAGTATCTTCCATCTCCGAAATATAGCGACTGAGGGTGGGCTGGCTAATGTACATCTGCTCCGAAGCCTTAGTAAAACTAAGGGTTTGGGCCACAGAAATAAACAGGCGAATTTTTTCAATATCCATGTGAGACCTCCTTATTTGATATGCACCGCTTCGTATAAAAGGATTCCTGTTTTACTGATTCGGTTTAAAAAATCGCCTTTGGTGCCTTGAGAATTGGACGATATCCTTTATCCTTTAATGCTTTTAATATTTTTTCTTTATGCTCATGGCCAAAGGCTTCCATTGTAATCTTCAACTCCACAGCCGCATTCCTATTGACACTGACGAACTGATTATGCTCCAATTTAATAACGTTTGCCTGAAGTTCGGCAATAACTGATGCAACATTCACTAATTCTCCCGGTTTATCCGGCAGTAATACAGAAACGGTGAATACACGTCCTCTTTGAATCAATCCATTTTGAACAACAGATGCGATGGTAATCACATCCATGTTGCCGCCGCTTAGTATAGCAACCACTTTTTTCCCTTTACATTTCAATTGTTTTAAGGCAGCCACAGTCAATAACCCTGAATTTTCCACAATCATCTTATGATTTTCCATCACATCTAAAAATGCACCAATTAATTCATCATCTTCAACCGTCAATATTTCATCGACGTTTTTCTGAATATATGGAAAAATAATGTCACCAGGCGTTTTAACAGCCGTACCATCAGCAATGGTAGAAATCTCAGGCAGAGTAACAACTTCGCCTTTTTTTAATGATTCCTGTACACAATTCGCCCCTGCCGGTTCAACCCCAATGACTTTGATATTGGGGTTGAGGAGTTTGGCAAAGGTTGCCACGCCGCTAATCAGGCCGCCACCGCCAATAGGGACTAATATGTAATCCACTGTCGGCAATTCTTTAACGATTTCCATGGCGATACTACCCTGGCCTGCAGCTATATCTTCATCATTAAAGGGATGGATGAAGGTATATCCATGTTCCCCGGCCAGTTCCTGTGCATAAGCATAGGCATCATCATATACATCTCCATATAATATAACTTCGGCCCCATAGCTCTTGGTACGGTTTACTTTAATCAACGGTGTGGCAGTAGGCATGACAATAATAGCCCTGGCGCCAACTAAACTTGCGGCATAAGCAACCCCCTGGGCATGATTCCCGGCAGAAGAAGTAATTAATCCTTTTTGTTTCTCTTCATCTGACAATGTACTGATTTTATAATAGGCACCACGAATTTTATAGGCTCCTGTAAATTGCATATTTTCCGGTTTAAAATAAACCTTATTGCCTGTTGCGGCCGAAAAATAATCACTGTAGTTTAATTTTGTTTCTAAAATCACGTTTTTTAGCCGCTCCGCAGCTTCTTCAAACTTCTCTAATGTTAACATTAACAATCGTCTCCTCACAATATTTATTCATTTTCTGACTGCAAGCATATAGAAATTTCCTATATAGTAAATAAAGCATCTACAAATGTATCCGGATCAAACTTTTGTAAATCTTCGATTTTCTCACCAACACCGATATATTTAACAGGAACGCCTAATTCTGACTGGATTGCAATAGCAATGCCGCCTTTGGCACTGCCATCAAGCTTCGTCAGAATAATTCCCGTAATATCCGCCACTTCTTTAAACTGTCTGGCCTGTGCAATGGCATTCTGACCTGTTGTCCCATCCAGTACAATAAGGGTTTCCCTATAGGCATCCGGATATTCCTTATCAATAATTTTATTGATTTTTTTAAGCTCCGCCATTAAATTTTTCTTATTATGAAGGCGGCCTGCCGTATCACATAATAAAATATCTGCCCGTCTTGCCTTTGTGGCCGCAATTGAATCATAAATAACCGCCGCCGGATCGGCACCTTCCTGTCCGGCAATAATCTCTACGCCGGCCCTTTGGGACCATTCTGTTAACTGCTCTATAGCTGCCGCCCGGAAAGTATCTGCGGCGGCAATAATGACTTTTTTCCCGGAATTCTTATATTGTCCGGCAAGCTTTCCTACCGAGGTCGTTTTCCCGACTCCATTGACGCCAATAACAAGAACAACACTTTTTTTGTCTTCAAAATCATAAGCCGAGGCCGCCACGGTCATTTGCTCTTTAATAGCTGTCATCAAAATTTCCTTACATGCTTGCGGTTCTTTAATATATTCTTCTTTGACCTTTTCTTTAAGATTTTCAATAATTGCGTTTGTCGTATTGACACCTATGTCAGCCATAATCAGTATTTCTTCTAATTCTTCATAAAAATCATCATTAATTTTGGTAAAGCCGCTGAATACATAATCAAAGCCGGCAGCAATATTTTTCCTGGTTTTCGAAAGTCCCTCAACCAATCTTCCAAAAAAGCCCTTTTTCTCTTCTGACATCGTTATTCCTCTTCTCTTATTCCTTATTTAATTCTCCAGCTCATTGTCAATTAAGCTCACCGAAACCAGTGTTGATACACCTTTCTCCTGCATGGTAATCCCATAGAGGGCATCTGCAGCATTCATTGTCCCCCGTCTATGCGTTATGATAATAAATTGTGTGTCTTTCGTCAAGTTATTCAAATACCCGGCAAATCGCTTCACATTGGCATCATCTAGGGCTGCCTCAATCTCATCTAATAAACAGAAGGGTGATGGCTTCAGGCTCTGAATGGCAAATAATAGGGCAATGGCTGTCAATGCCTTCTCGCCACCTGAAAGCTGCATCATATTCTGCAGCTTCTTGCCTGGCGGTTGTGCAATAATTCGGATACCTGCATAGAGGATATCCTCATTTTCCATTAATTCAAGGCTTCCTTTCCCGCCGCCAAATAATTCTTTGAAAACTTTATCAAAATTAAGCTGTATGAGTTTGAATTTTTCTATAAACTGCTCACGCATGGCCTTATCAAGAGAATCAATAATATCACGAAGCTTCGCTTCAGCATCCACCAAATCATCATGCTGACTCTTTAATAAAGTGAATCTTTCACTCACATTTTTATATTCTTCTATCGCATTAACATTGACGTCTCCCAGGTTTTTAATGGCTGTCCGCACTTGCGTCATGGATTTCTTAAACTGTGAAACACCCATATTTAAAAACTCATCTGATTTAAATAGCAAAGCATTGTTATATGTAAGCTCGTATTCCTCCCACATGTAATTATTCAAATTACTTTTACTTTCGTCAATTTTCTCCTTCTGGTGGTTAAGCCTCAAGGTTTCCTTATCCAGTTCATTCACTCTGTCAGACAAATTCTCACGCTTATCAAAAAATGATTTATGCTGCTTTGACATTCCTTCTTTTTTGGCTAAAAATTCCAAAAGCTGCTTGTCTGATTTCTCTATAATTTCGTCGAGCTTATATATATCCTCTTGGTGCTCCAAAAGTTCCCTTTCCTTTTGCCGCATTTCCTGATTGCTTTTAGCAATTTCCGCATTTATTTGGCAAATATCATTCTCGTCCTTTTGAATTTCTTGTTCGATACGGTTTATATTTTCCACAATAAAATCTGTTTTTTGTATATAGGAGGAATGCTCTATGCGCAGCTTTGCATTCTTTTCACCAACAGCCCGGCTGTCGCTGGTCTGCTGTTCTAACTGTTCGTTTAATTGTATCATCAGCGCTTCGGCAACGGCCTTTTTTTCTTCCTTCTCCTTTAGAGATTCTTTTAAACCTTCTTTACTGTTTGTAATATCTGTAATTTGCCGGTTTAATTCTAAGTCCTCTCGCTCCAATTCAGCGTATGCATTGGCACTATTTTCTTTTGCCGATGTTGCCTGCTTGAGCTTAACTAATAGGGTTTTCTCCTGGATTGAATGTTCTTGACATGCTCCACGATTTTTTTCTATTTTATTTCTATTCTCTGTTTTTTCTTCTTGAAGTCGTTGTCGCTTTTGGGTTAAAGAATCAACATCCTCTTTAATTTTTTGTATCGCCTTTCTTATTTCAATAATTTCTCTGCTGCGGCCCAGTAAATTTCCTGTATTTTTATAGGCGCCGCCGGCAATGGAACCGCCGGGATTAATGAGTTCACCACTCAGGGTTACAATTTTCAAAGAATGCTTATATTCTCTGGCCAAGGCAAGGGCATCATCAATATCTTCGGTAACGACAATACGTCCCAGCAAATGAGTCACCAGTGCATCAAAACGTTTATCTCTGGTAACCAAATCACTGGCAACACCAATAACACCTTTTTCTTTAAAAACCTGGGATGCCATGTGGCCGCCCCGAGGTTTCATATTGCTCAGGGGAAGAAACGTAGCCCGTCCATACTTATTTCTTTTCAAATATTCAATGATTTGCTTTGCGGTAGATTCATCCTCAGTAACAACATTCTGAATACTTCCCCCCAAAGCAATTTCTATGGCAGTCTCATATTTTTTTTCTACTTTGATAATATCGGCAACTACCCCAATAATTCCCGGATAGCTTTCCTTCTTCTCCATTACCCTCTTAATGCTGCTGCCATAACCTTCATAACGTTCACTTAAGTTTTTTAATGTGTTGTATTTGGCGCTTAAGGTATGATATTCCTGCTGTCTGGCACTCAAAGCATCTCTTGTTTCATTCAATTCGCTTTGAATGCGTTCCCCCCTCTTTTCTAAATCCGTTTTCACATCATTGGATTTTGAAATGAGGCTCAATATCTCATCAAGCTGTGTTTCATACCTCTGGGCAGCTAATAACTTCTCATCTTCTTCACTTTTAAGCATAATGAGACGTTGATTTAATTCTGACTTCCGAATATTAATCTGCTCAACCATGGTATCATAACGGCCGATTTTAGATTTTACCCCTGCTGCCTCATTTAAATACTCAATAATATCAGCATTTTTCGACTCTATCTCACTGCGTATTGATTCCGTTTTGGTATTCATATGAGACAGATGATTATCTGATGTCAATTGACGTTCATCTAGTTCTTTTAAAGATGCCCGGACTTCTTTGTGCTCATCTGAAAGCCGGTTCAATTCTGCCTGTCTTTCAAGAATCATCTGTTTTATCTCATCAATCCGCCGATGACTATTTTCCACATTTTGGCCGGCACCATGGAGCCGCTCATTTAATACATTAATTTCCCCTTCAAGCTTTTCTTTCTCTAGCTTATGTTCACTTAATTGATGACGCTCTTCATCTATTCTTTGATTAAATAATGTCATTTCCCCTTCTAAATATTCATACTCTTCTTTTGTTTTTTCGAAAGACTTTCTGGTACTTACAAGGTCATCATTGACTATTTTTAATTTCTCTTCTAATTCATTTTGCTGCTTTTTAAGACGGACTGATTCCGTTAAAAACAGATTAATATCATATTTTTTCAGTTCTTCCTTTAATTTCAAATATTTTCGTGCTTTTTCTGATTGATTGGACAGCGGGCCGATTTGTCTTTCTAACTCCGATAAAATATCATTGACCCGGTATAGATTCTGCTTCTCAGCCTCTAAATTCTTCTCGGCGACAGCCTTCCTTTTCTTAAACTTCACAATTCCGGCTGCCTCATCAAATAATTCCCGGCGTTCCTCCGGCTTGCCGCTTAATATTTTGTCAATCTGACCTTGTCCGATAATTGAATAGCCTTCTTTTCCCACACCTGTATCAAAGAATAACTCCTGCACATCTTTTAAACGGCAGCCACTCCCATTGAGCAGATACTCACTTTCCCCAGAACGATACACCCGTCTGGCAACCGTTACTTCATCAAAGTCAATTGACAACTTGTGATCCATATTATCCAACGTAATAGCAACATAAGCAAAGCCTAAGGGCTTTCGGTTTTGCGTTCCGGAAAAAATAACATCCTCCATCTTTGAACCTCTTAGCTGCTTCGCACTCTGTTCTCCTAATACCCAACGAACAGCGTCAGCCACATTGCTTTTACCGCTGCCGTTTGGACCAACGATTCCGGTAATACCCTTATGAAACTTGAATGTCATTTTATGGGCAAAGGACTTAAACCCCTGTACCTCTATACTTTTTAAATACATGTCACACCAACCCGGTCATATTTTCATCTATATCATCATAAATATTCTTCAATTGAAGGATAGATTGATAGGCGGCTTCCTGTCCGGCCGCCTGCTTTGTTCTTCCACGGCCAATACCCAGTGGCTTCTCACCCAGTATGACCTGAATGACAAATTGTCGGTCATGTTCAGGACCCGTTGCATCTATCAGCTCATAGGAAATGGATTCCTTGCTCCTGCTTTGAACAATTTCCTGAAGCAGCGTTTTACAGTCATTAAACATTATCCTATTTTCAATATTATTTAAAATGAAGGAGTCAATAAAGGTGGCGGCGTTTTCTATGCCGCCATCTAAATAGATTGCACCAATAACAGCCTCCAATGCATCTGAAAGAAGGGAGGCTCTTTCTCTCCCACCGGTATTGTCTTCACCTTTCCCTAAAAAAAGATACTGTCCTAAATCAAGTTCTCTGGCACAAAGTGCCAACGTCGGTTCACATACATAACTTGCCCGTTTCTTCGTTAAAATACCTTCTGGTAAATCAGGATAAGTCTTAAATAAAAAATCACTGGAAATCAACTCTAAAACCGCATCTCCAAGAAACTCCAGGCGTTCATTATTTAACAACTTATTGATATTACGTTCATTGGCATAGGAGCTATGAGTCAGTGCCTGTACCAATAGTTGACTTTGATTAAATTGATAGTTAATCACTTTTTGAAATTCCTTCAGTAATTTTGAATTCATTCAGAAACCTTCTTCCTACAGAGTACCTATTCATTCATTTATTGTATTTCTTATTTCACTTACGGCATCTTCAACCGTTACGATATTTTCAGCAACTTCATTTGGAATTTCTATATCAAACTCTTCTTCGATTCCCATCACTATCTGATAGACTTCCAGGGAATCAGCCCCTAAGTTATCGACAAATGAGGATTCTAATCTGATTTCATCTTCGCTGATACTTAATACTTCTGCAATGATTTTTTTTAACCTTTCAAATTCCATACAAAACTCCCCTTCTCATGATTATATATCGCTTTATAGTTTCATTTTAAGATGTTCTTTCGTATCTTCTCCGGAATATCCTGCTTTGTAAAAGTAATACATTGAATAATAGAGTTCTTTATATCTGTCGCCTTGGCACTTCCATGAGTTTTTACAACTAATCCGTTTAAACCCAACATAGGTGCACCGCCGTACTGAGAGGCATCAAAATCTTTCAGGACTTTTTTTAATCCCGGCTTGATGAGCAGGGCACCAATTTTTGTTCTCAGACTTGACATCAAGCCTTCTTTGATTTTGCTCATTAAGGCGCCTGCCACACCTTCATATAGTTTTAATATGACATTTCCGGTAAAGGCTTCACATACAATGACGTCTGCCCAACCATTAGGAATCTCTCTTGCCTCGATGCTGCCGATAAAATTAATATCATCACATGCCTTTAATAAAGGATAGGTCTCTTTGACTAACTGATTCCCTTTCTCTTCTTCAAGTCCGACATTGACAATAGCTACCCTGGGATTTTGAATCCCCATAACATTTTTCATATAAATGGATCCCATCTTTGCAAACTGTACCAGGTGTGAAGCTCTGGCATCAACATTAGCACCGCAATCAATTAATAAGGAAAATCCTTTTGTCGTAGGTATCAACGGTGCCAACGGTGCCCGTTCCACACCTTTAATCCGGCCGACAATAAGTTGTCCCCCCACCAATATGGCACCGGTACTTCCTGCCGATACAAACCCATCTGCCCTGCCCTCTTTAACGAGCTTTTGGGCAACAACAATGGATGAATCCTTCTTCCCCCTGATTGCCGCAACCGGTGATTCATCATTTGCTATGACCTCGCCGGCGTGAATAATCTCAATACGTTCTTCACTAAATGTATATTTAGCCGACTCCGATTTTATTATCTTTTCATCACCGACTAAAAAAACTTTGATTTCTTTCTTTTCATTGACTGCGTCAACACAGCCCTTAACAATCTCGAAAGGTGCATGATCACCTCCCATGGCATCTACCGCCACCTTTATTGTTGGCTCCATAGTCAGGCCTCCTCATTTGATTCTAATCATTAATATACTAAATAGCGGGAATTAAATCAATAGTTCTATGCAAAAAACACCGACTATCTTAAAAAAGTAGCCGGTGTGTCAGGCGGTCAGTACACTAACCTTGTGCTATAATTTCTTTCTTGTTATAAGAACCACATGCTTTGCAAACTCTGTGAGGCATCATCAGTTCTCCACACTTACTGCACTTAACCAATGTTGGAGCTGACATCTTCCAGTTAGCTCTACGACTGTCTCTTCGTGCTCTTGATGATTTATTCTTTGGGCAAATTGACATAGCTTACACCTCCTTAAAATTGTTAAATATATCTCGGATGGCCGACATTCATACTTTTGTAATTATACTCATTACAAATTCATTTGTCAATAAATATTTGCATTTAGCGAATCAAAGCTAATGTTTCTCTTTCAATAACCAGCTCCTCATTTGTCGGGATAACCAAAACAGCAGTTTTTGAATCCTTTGTGGTGATAATCATATCTTTTCCGCGGATAGCATTCTTCTCCTGATCTAGTTCAATGCCCAGATAGCCCAGATACGCACAAATATCATTTCTTACATATCTATTATTCTCACCAAGTCCGGCAGTAAAGCAAATAGCATCTACACCGTTCATGGCCGCTACATATGAACCAATATATTTAGCCACACGATAAGCAAATACTTTCATTGTAAGCAATGCTTCCGGCTTACCGGCCAGGGAATCTACTTCTAAATCCATGAAATCACTTGTGTAACCGGAAACACCTAAAACACCTGACTTTTTATTCAGTATATCCATTAATTCGCTAATATCCAAATCTTCCTTCTTTGCCAAAAGCTCTAAAATAGCCGGATCAATATCACCGGAACGGGTACCCATGATTAGACCTTCCAGAGGGGTTAAACCCATGGAAGTATCTACAGATTTGCCATATTTGACGGCACAGCAGCTAGCTCCATTTCCCAGATGACATACAATGGTTTTTAATTCTTCATATGGCTTTCCTAAAATCTCCGCTGCTTTTTTAGAGACATAACTATGAGAAGTTCCATGGAAGCCATAACGTCTTATCTTATAATTTTTATAATATTCAATGGGTAATCCATAAAGATAGGCCTCCTCCGGCATCGTCTGATGAAAAGCCGTATCGAAAACGCCAACCATCGGCGTGTCAGGCATTAGCTCTTTGCAGGCCGCAATACCGATAAGATTTGCCGGATTGTGTAAAGGCGCCAAATCATTACAGCTTTCAACAGCTTCCAATACCTCATCTGTTAATAAGGTGGAGGCGGCAAATCTTTCACCGCCATGAACCACTCGGTGTCCTACAGCATCAATTTCAGACATATTCTTAATCACACCGGTTTCATGGTTTGTTAATGCCGATAGTACTAAGGCTATTGCCTCTGTGTGCGTAGGCATGGAAACCTCCGTCTTTGTCTTTTCTTTGCCGGCGGCCTGATAGACTAAACGGCTGCCATCGATTGCTATTCTTTCACATAATCCTTTTGCTAAAACTTCTTCTGTGTCAGAATTGATTAATTGAAACTTTAATGATGAACTTCCACAATTAATAACTAAAATATTCATCGTCTAATTCTCCTTTTTTTCTTCTTCTTCTAATTGAGCCTGTACGGCTGTTATGGCAACAACCCCCACAATATCATCTGCCGAACAGCCTCTGGATAAATCATTGACCGGCTTTGCTATGCCTTGGGTAATTGGTCCATAGGCTTCTGCTTTAGCAAATCTATGAACGAGTTTATATCCAATATTACCGGCATCTAAATCCGGAAAAATAATACAATTAGCATGTCCGGCAACCTTATTCCCCGGCACCTTCATCGCTCCTACTTCCGGCACGATGGCTGTATCTAGCTGGAATTCACCATCTAATATTAAATCAGGGAATTTTTCCTTGGCAATTTCGACTGCCGTAACCACTTTATCTACATCCGCATGTCTTGCACTACCCAGTGTGGAATGGGATAGCAATGCAACAACAGGCTCATCTTCTAAAAGAATTCTAAATCCTCTGGCAGCATTATTCGCAATGGCGGCCAATTCTTCCGATGTAGGATTTTGTACCAAGCCGCAATCAGAGAATACGAACTGCCCATTAAGTCCATAAGGGGTATCGGGTATTTCCATAACCATAAAAGAGGAAACCAGCTCCACACCCGGTTTGGTTTTTAAAATCTGCAATGATGGCCGCAAAACATTGGCTGTCGAATTACAGCAGCCGGCAACCATGCCATCGGCTTCCCCCAACTTCACCATCATGACGCCAAAAAACAATCTATTTGATGTTAAAACACGTCTGGATTCATCAAGTGTCATCCCTTTTCTTTTTCTCAGTTCATAAAAAGCAACAATATAATCATCTAAATCCTCTTTCGTTAAAGGATTGATAATAGTCGCTTTTGACAAGTCAAAGTTTTCAGCTCCCTCTGCAAATTCTTCAGTATCACCAATCAATATAACATTCGCAAGATCTTGCTCTAAAATCTTATGAGCGGCTTCTAACGTACGAATATCATTGGCTTCCGGTAATACAATTGTCTTTTTGTTCTTTTTAGCTTTTTCTTTAATATTTTCGATAAAGTTCATCCTTGTCTTCTCCCTTCATTAAGTAACTCTCCCAACAGCACTTTTTTAATAAAATAGTATAATCGCTTTATTATACTATAACTGTCCATTGTATACAACTATCATCTCTAAACAATTTGTTAAAAATTGTTTTTTTTTAAGTTCATTTCACGTATAATAGTTGATATACTAAAAAGAAGATGAGGTATGCATATGAAGGTTTTAGGAATCATTGCCGAATATAATCCTTTTCATAATGGACATTTCTATCAGCTAAAGAAGGCAAAAGAAGAAACCGGTGCCGATTATATTGTGGCCATCATGAGTGGTGACTTTACCCAGAGAGGAGAAGCCGCTATTCTAGATAAATACAGCCGTACGAAAATGGCTTTAGCCTGTGGCATAGACCTAGTTATTGAACTGCCCGTCTGCTTTGCTGCCGGCAGTGCTGAGTTTTTTGCAAGGTCTGCCATCTCGCACCTGACGCGAATGGGAATTGTTGACACACTATGCTTTGGCAGTGAATGCGGAAACCTTAATCTACTTATGAGTATTGCCAATATTTTAAGTGACGAACCCGCTCTTTATCAAACTTTTTTGAAAAGCCACTTAAAACAAGGGCTTTCTTTTCCAACTGCAAGAAGTAAAGCTCTATCAGATTATTTTGCCTTGATTCATCAAGATTGTACTGAAGATATGACCGAGGCGCTTTCACAACCCAACAATATCTTAGCCATCGAATATTTAAAAGCAATTAAGAAATTAAACTCACCGCTTCAGCCCTTGACCATTAAGCGTATAAGCAGCGGTTATCATGATACCGCCCTGACCTCCGATATAAGTTCAGCAACTGCCCTGCGCTCCCATATCCGCTCCAAAAACAATGTATCAGAGCTTAGCCGGCATATCCCAAAAGCTGCTTTTCAAAGCTTTCATCACGCCATTAATATGCCGATTTATAATCAGGACTTTTCCCTGCAGCTAAACTATCAGCTTTTATCAGAAATCAATTATCAGCAGTTTATGGATATCAATGGGGACTTGGCATCTAGAATTTTTAATATGTTGGACACCTATACGAGTTTTGATGAATTTGCCGCTGCAATTAAATGCAAACAATATACGCAAACGAGAATCAATCGATGTTTATGCCACATTCTCCTTCATATTACAAAAGAATTAAATGCCGACTTCATCAATCAGGGTTATTCAAGTTATCTGCGTGTATTAGGTTTTCAAAAAGCAAGTATACCCTTGTTAAAGAATATAAAACACAATAGCGAATTGCCCATGTTGTTAAAAATGGCCGACACCAAGCATCTATTAACTACCCCTCAATTCACCTTACTGCAATCTGACCTTTATGCCGCAAATATATATCGACATGCCAAACAGATTAAATTTGGCAAAATCTTTCCAAATGAATTTACCCAGGGAGTTATCCTTAATTGATAAAGTATTATTTTTCAACTGAGGGTTCATACTCCAGATTAAAAACACATATATTAACTATATATTTTTCAGGGGGCTAGTATGAAAAAATCATTGCTTCTTACATTGCTGTTTTTAATTCTCTTGTTTATATTTCCCTCGCTATCCGTGAAAGGTGCCAAAGAAGGACTTTTGCTCTGGTTTAATACGATTATCCCCACCTTGTTTCCATTCATCCTTATAACGAATATACTCCGGGAGTTGGATGGCATCAAATTCTTTCAAAGAATATTTGGCAGCATCATTCAAAAGATTTTTAGAACCTCCCCCAACAGCAGTTACCCTATCATAGCCGGGTTTTTATGTGGATATCCCATGGGAGCCAAAACAATTGCCGATACTTATGACGGTGGATATATTACCTCTGGTGAAGCTAACTACCTGCTCACCTTTTGTAATAATCCCAGTCCGATGTTCATCATTAATTTTATCGTTTTAACTAATCTAAACGATACCGCTTTGATTCTTCCTTTTTTTGTCATTATATATTTGAGTACATATTTAAATGCAAGAATCCACTCTTTGACTTACAAAATCAATACCCCAAATAGCATCCGGGCTGCTGAATGCCACGAAGAAAAGGCGGGCTTTTTTGACCGATGCATCACCTCCTCTTTTGAACTGCTATGTAAAATAGGTGGTTACTTAATCTTGTTTTCAATGCTTAACCAATATATTTCCAAGCTGCCTATGCTAAGTGAAATAAACAAAATAATGATTAGCGGTTTTTTGGAACAGACGACAGGTATCACCTTACTAAGTCAAAGTGCCTTAGATATTAAAGTAAAAATAGTCCTTTCTATTGTAATTACATGCTTTGGAGGCCTGGCCATTACAGCTCAGACCTACAGTGTAATTCAAGGTAAAGGACTATCCATTAAAAAATATTTGCTTGGCAAAGTTCTAAATGCATTGCTTGCCTTAATATTGTCATTGATTTATGTGTTTTTTATTTATGATTAGTCAATGTCTTCATAATCAAATTCTTCTTCATTTACATCTTCTTCGGCTTCTTCTTCCTCCCCATCATAAAAATCTTCAGGAGCGAGATCCTCTGCATACATCTCTTGTGGTTCTTCTGTCTGGGAATGAAGCTGTACTTGAAGGGCGTCTTTATTATTCAATAAAATATCCAGGTTATAAGACAAGCCACCGATTAAAGCTTCTGAATTTGTCTTTGCACCTTCTAATGTCCGGGAAATAAGTGTTTCTAAATTGACAATCATCTCTTCTGTATACTCAAGGGCACTTGTGCGAATCCCTTCGGCATCCTCATTGGCTGCACTGACTGTTGCTTCTGCCTGAGAATTAGCATTGTTAAGAACTTCCTCCGCCCTTGCATAAGCCTTAATCATGATTTCGTGCTCTTCTACTAAGGCGTTGGTATATGCTGTTGTTTCTTCCAGCATCTTTTCCGCCTGAGCCTGAGCATCACTGATAATCTTATCTTTATTAGCAATAATTTTTTGATATCTTTTAATTTCATCAGGTGTCTTTAACCTTAGTTCCGTTAATAATTCATATAACTCATCTTTGGGGACGATGACTTTCGACTGCGAAAAAGGTTGTGTTTTACAGCTTTCGATAAATTCTTCAATTTCATCAATTAGTTGTTCAATTCTGCTCATCTTTACTCTCCTTATTTGAAAATTTTTCTTTTAGCATATCCGCAATAAATGCCGGCACAAATGTATCTATATTTCCATTGTAGCTTGCTATCTCTCGTACTACACTCGAACTTAAATACGAATGTTTTACACTGGTCACTAGAAATAGAGTGTCTATCTCCGGATAAAGGGCTTTATTGATTTGGGCAAGCTGCAACTCATATTCAAAATCTGTAACCGCACGTAATCCTCTAATAACTATACCTGCGCCGCTTTGTTTAACAAATTCAATTAATAAGCCATCAAAACTCTTTATTTCAATCTCCGGCATATCTTTCGTGACCTCTTTTAACATATTAACACGTTCTTCGACAGAAAACAACGGAGTTTTTTCACTATTCTGCAAAACACCGATAATCAGCTTGTCTGCCACTTTACATGCACGCTTGATAACGTCTATATGACCGAATGTCACAGGATCAAAACTTCCCGGATAAACTGCTGTATTCATATTGACTCCTTCATGTATGATTTTTTATAAAAACATGTTTATTGCTTCCATATCTTTTTTCTCTAATAATAGTAAATCCTAATCCTTCCAAGTAATCAAATTCTGTCTTTATATCTGCTTCAACAATGATTAATGTTTCCTTCTTCACCAATGATGAATGAGAAAGCTCTATGAGGACTTTCTTTTCTAATAATTGGTTATAGGGAGGATCCATAAAAATGATATCCGGCTTTCCTGTTTCCGGCGTCAAATATTTAAGTGCCGATAAAACATCATCCTTGATGACAGCAGCCTGTCTGCCAAGCCTGGTAAACTCTAAATTCTCCTTAATACACCCAATGGCTTTTTTGTTATTATCAACAAAGTAAGCATGTCCGGCGCCTCTGCTTAATGCTTCAATACCAATCGCTCCGCTGCCGCTGAATAAATCAAGAAAATAACAATCTGCTAAATTAAATGCAAGAATATTAAATAAAGTTTCTTTAACTCTATCTGTCGTAGGCCTTGTATGATCGCCTTTCATGGTTTTTAGTGTTAGACCTTTAGCCTTTCCGGCAATAACTCTCATTATTCATCTCATTTCTTCTATCTGCTATTCTTATTTTATTATACTTGGAAAATTTGTCAACCATTTGTGCTGATTTTATATAAAATAACGCAAAAAACTATAGAAACAATCCATTAAAGCAACATAAAACTTCATAAAAATGAACTGAGCACCTCGGTTACTTACCGTTGGTACTCAGTCCACTAATTATGATGACATTTAATTATACTGTCTGGCTTTTACTTAAGCTTTGCCTGACATCTGCTCTTCCTGTCTTTTGATCATACGTCTAACCATTTCTCCACCAACTGAACCATTCTGATAAGAAGTAAGATTTCCGTTATATCCCTGCCCTAAAGGAACACCAATTTCATTGGCAACTTCATACTTGAATCTGTTCAATGCCTCTCTGTCTTCCGGCACTTCTGTTGAATTTCTAGCCATAGTAAAACCTCCATATAGTAAATATTAATTTGTTACACTACTATTATGTTCAGATCAAAAAATAATACGCTAGGAAGTTTTTCATGTTTTCACAAAATATGTCATTCTTATAAGATTAAATTGGGGGAAGAATGAGTCATATATTGTCTTAATTTTTGTTTTAAAAATTGATTTTCTTCTTTTGAAAGATTTTTGTCGGTTTCCAACAACAAATCAACCGACTTTCCGGCTTCTTTTAAAATATCAATATCATTAAAGACATCACCAATTTTGAAATCCATCAAGCCGCTTTGCTTGAGACCAAATAAATCTCCGGGTCCTCTCAGCTTCAAATCTTCACTGGCAATAAAAAATCCATCATTGGACTTTACCAATATTTCCAAACGCTCTTTCGCCCTTTCACTATCTGAGGTATTTATAAAAATACAATAAGCCTGGCTGGTGCCTCGACCTACCCGCCCACGCAGCTGATGGAGTTGCGCCAAACCAAATCTTTCAGCATTTTCAACCATCATCACTGTTGCATTAGGCACATTGACACCAACCTCAATCACTGTTGTGGATACAAGAACCTGTATTTCATTTGCGTGGAATCGTTCCATAATGGCATTTTTCTCTTTGGGCTTTAGCTTGCCGTGTAAATATTCAACAGTGATATCTCCTGAAAGGTGTTCCCTGACTTTACTTACATATTCGACAACATTTTCCAAATCCATCATTTCGCTCTCATCGGCCATTGGACATATGATATAAGCCTGGTGCCCGAGGGTGACTTCTTTTTCAATAAATCTATAAGCTCTTTCTCTATAATCAATACCTACGGCACAATTTTTAATAGGCAGCCGTTTTGCCGGCAGTTGATCAATGATTGATATATCTAAATCACTATATAAAATTAAAGCCAGTGTTCTTGGTATCGGTGTTGCACTCATTACCAGAACATGAGGAGCCATACTTTTCCCCAAGAGGGTGTCGCGTTGGCTAACACCAAAACGATGCTGTTCATCAGTAATCACTAGTCCAAGACTGTCGTATTCTAACTTTTCCTGAATCAAGGCATGCGTTCCTATAATAATATCAACGTCATGAGCTTTGATTTGCTCATAAGCAAGCCGTTTTTCTTTTAAAGACAGGGAACCGGTCAATAATAATAGCTTTATGTTATAGGCCGACAAAAGGCTCATAAAAGCTTCATAATGCTGTCTGGCCAGAACTTCTGTGGGCACCATCATGCAGCCTTGATAGCCCTCTAGGGCGGCAGTCATCAAGGCCAACAATGCAATAATCGTTTTACCCGAACCAACATCACCTTGCACAAGTCGGTTCATGACCTTCTTGCCCCCTAAATCAGCCTTTATTTCTTCCCATGTACGCAATTGCGCATCTGTTAATTGATAAGGAAGCTTCCTGATTAATGCATCTGCCTCGGCAGCCATCTTTATCGGATAAGCATTGTCTGCTTCTTCTTTATGTACTTTCATTATCCTAAGTGCCAGTGAAAACAAAAAAAACTCATCAAATACCAGCCTTCTTCTGGCTTTCATCAAAAAATTCCGATCCTTTGGAAAATGTATTTCTTCTATCGCAAAATTATATTCAGCTAAATGATACTGCGTTCTAATTGATGAAGGCATATACTCACGGGTCAGGTTCACCCCAGGTATTATCTGCCTCATTAATTTGATCATCATGTTATTTGTAATACCATCAGTCAGGGGATATATCGGCTGCATAGAATTCAGCTTTTTTTCATATTCTGATTCTGTAAAAAATTCCGGCTGCTCTATTGTCGTTTTCTTTGATTTAAGCGAAGCTTTCCCTCTAAATATGAATACTTGCCCAGGCTTTAATATTGACTTCAGGTAAGGCCTGTTATACCATATCAAAGTGACGGTTCCCGTATCATCCGAAAAATTTATTTTGACGATATTAAAGCGTCCTGATCTGACGACTTCGGTCGGCTTTGCGATTCGTCCTTTGATTGCCGATAAACTGCCCGGCGTCAATTCACCATAAGAAACCGGTTCTAAATAAGTATCATAGTTTCTCGGATAATATTCAATTAAATCGCCTATCGTCCGAATATTAAGTTTACTTAAAAGTTTTGCAGTCTTATCACCTACACCTTTAAGACTGCAAATATTTTCTCCATTATTCATATTCTATTCCACTGATATAATATAATAATAAATAGGTTGGCCTCCATGTTGGACTTCCACATCACAATCCGGATACTTTTCTTCAATGATTTCCAAGAGACGCCTCCCGGCATCCTCATTAACATCTGCGCCATAATAAATGCTGATTAGCTCTGAGTCTTCATTAACCATTGCATCAATTAAAGCAATCGTCGCCTCCGCTACATCATTCCCGACAGATAATATGCCTTCATCACCGATACCCATAATATTACCCTGTTTAATTTCTTTGGTGCCTATTGTTGTATCGCGGATAGCATAAGTCACCTGACCGGTTTTAACATTGGCCATCTCAGCAGTCATTCGCTCCCGATTATCTTCCGCCGTTTGTTCCGGAACATAGTTGATAATTGCCGTAATTCCCTGAGGAATCGTTTTTGAGGGGATAACCATTATCTTTTTATCTTTCTCCAGTTTCTGAGCCTGTTCGGCGGCTAAAATAATATTTTTATTATTCGGCAAAATGTAAATGGTGTCCGCATTAACTATCTCTATGGCCTTTAACATATCTTCCGTACTGGGATTCATTGTTTGGCCGCCTTCAATGATATAGTCCACACCTAAACCTTTAAATATGGCGTCAATTCCTTCACCGGCTGATACGGATATGAAACCAACATCTTTTTTAGGCATCTTGTAACCGGTCACCTGAGCTTGTTCCAACGCAAGCTTTTCCGCATTCTTAATCAGCTTTTCTCTGTGCTCTTCCCGCATATTGTCAATCTTCATACCTGATAGAGCACCGTAAGACAACCCTTTTTGAATGGCTAGCCCGGGATCATTGGTATGTACGTGAACCTTAACAATGTCTTCGTCGGAAACACAGACGACGCAATCACCTATCGAGGATAAATATTCTTTGAAGTCTTTCTCTGTTTCCATATCGAATTCATCGGCGACCTCCACAATGAATTCTGTACAATAAACAAATTTGATATCTGCAGTATCTATATCTTCATCGCTTATCGTTCCGGGTGACGATGGTACAGCGACTTCAATGCTCTCTTCTTTTCCGATTAAGCAGTCATAAGCACCTTTTAATATTTCCATGAGGCCTTGCCCGCCTGAATCTACGACCCCTGCTTGTTTAAGTACCGGTAACAGTTCCGGCGTCTGGCTCAAGACATAATCTCCATGATCCAATATGATTTTCAGCCCTTCTACCAAATCATCACTGGCCCCGGCCACTTCATCAGCCTTGATAGCCATACCTTTGGCAACGGTCAATATCGTCCCTTCTTTAGGCTTCATAACAGCGTTATATGCCGTCTGTGCCGCTCTTGAAAAGGCTGTGGCTATTAACTGTATATCGATAACTTTTTCTTCTTTAACTTCTTTTGTGAAACCTCTGAATAATTGAGATAAAATAACACCGGAGTTTCCTCTGGCTCCCCGCAAGGCTCCTGATGATATTGCTTTTGCCATATTCTCCATAGTGGGCTCTGTAATTTGACTAACTTCTTTGACCGCTGCCATAATCGTTAAGGTCATATTAGTACCGGTATCTCCATCCGGTACCGGAAATACATTCAATTCATTAATCCATTCTTTCTTTACTTCAATACGCTTAGCTCCTGATAAGAACATCTTTTGCAGCATCGCCGCATCAATTGTTTTTATGGTCACAGCCAGTTCCTCCTTAAACTACCTAAAATTAGTCTATTACCCGAACGCCTTCTACGAAAATATGAATCGAGCCAACGTTTAATCCCGTAAATTCTTCAACCTTATATTTAACATCACTCATTAAATTGTCGGCTACGGCCACAATACTGACTCCATAGGCAACAATAATATGGAAATTAATATGGATTACATTATCTTCAACAATGACATCAACCCCTTTGGCCAGGCTTTCCCTTTTTAATAACTTTGTAAGCCCGTCTCTTACACTAATCATAGCCATACCGACAATCCCAAAACATTCTACCGCTGCCAAACCGGCATACTTCGCAATAACTTCCAAATCTACATTGACATTGCCGATATCTGTAGTTAATCGCCCTTTCATCATATAACCTCCAATAAATTTAATATATGTTCCATCATATTATAACCGCTTTTTGTCAAATTGAAAACTTTTATTTTTCCAAGTTAAGATATTTTTTCAATCAACCCTTGCAATCAAATCAGTAATCTGCTAAAATAGGCTTGTTGCGAACCATTCATCAGGGTTATTCAAACAGTATAACTTCATGAATTTGGTTTAATATCGTGCAAGGAGGTGCTCTAAATGGCTAAGTGTTCAATCTGTGATAAAGGCGCTCACTTTGGAATCAAAGTGTCCCACTCACATAGAAGAAGTAACAGAATGTGGAAATCAAACATCAAAAGAGTTAAAGTAAAAGTAAATGGTGCTGCAAAAAAGATGTATGTCTGCACTTCATGTTTGAAATCCGGTTTAGTAGAAAGAGCCTAGTATCTACAATATAATATGAGCGGACATGGCGCCTGATTGATAATGAATAAAGTCAATCAGGCGCTTATTCTATTGACAAACTTTTTAATGGTTTATATGCATCTATTTAAACGTCTAAATCAATCAAGATCTATATAGTATGTAAACTCTTCATTAGCAAACCTGACTTTAGCTCCATTAAGTAACAAGAAATTTTCTCCCGGCTTGAGCTTTTCGTTATTTAAGTAGGTGGCATTAGTTGAATAATTATCACATATGTAATATGCCCCATCAATATAACGGATAACGGCATGCATTCTGCTGACTGCAGGATTGTCCGCCAATAGATAATCGGCCATTCCATTGATTTTCCCTATTTTAAACTCATCGCCTGATATTTCAACCCGTTCATTATCTGCCTTTCTGATTAAATAAGGCACTGGTTTAAATGCGGGCTTTGCCGGCTGGGCAACAATTGTTTCATTACTTATGTCAGGCCCGACCTCCCGGTCAGCTATCTCTTCTTTCCATACGGCAGATGGTTCATCCAGCTTTTCTAAAAATGCCCTTAACCTAAAGGCATCCAAATCTTTACTGCGGTTTAAATAAGAGATGATCTTACCTACGTATTCTAGATTTTCTGTATCATCATACTGGATATTAACTAATAATTCTTTCAAATATGCTCTTAGCGGTTTTGACTTGATTTCACTTTCATATACCGGAACACAAATAAAAGCTATATTCTGTGTATTAGCATCAATCAAAACAAAGTCAGAGTCAAACAGCAAATAATCGGTATCAAAATCATTTTTTTTAAAATAACAATAAACCTCTGCAATAGAGTTAAATAAATTTAATGCCGTTTCTTTATCTAACACATCTATTAAGAACTTTCTAAGTGGTATCTGATTTGTAATATCGAATGCCAATCTGCCTTTGATATACCGGCAGGCAGTGAGCTTAGGATGGGTCTCTTCTAAAGCATTAAAAACATCTTCATCAATTTCGTCATCTCCATGCAGGTTATAAATGAGTGATGTGCTAAATGGCTTGTCCGCCAATTCAAAAATATTCGTTTTCAATTTTATAAGCCTCCTGAACTTATTTTATCTTATAGTCCTTAGCTGACGATATGCGTCTTAACCTTACGCACAGATCCTTGTCAGCTAAGGATAATGTCAATCACAATTAAACAAATTATATCCCAGTACCAGAAAAAATATGATGATGCATATACTCAGCAAATGGGACCTGAGAAATAATACAATGGCCATGCCTATAGCCATACAAAGCAGAACAAAACCAATCACTTTTTTCATGACCATCACCTTAATAGAATCATTGTATTACATTATATGCATAGAATCATTTTTATTTCCCGTTTCTAAGATTCCAATTGTCAATCTAGCGATTCCTTCATAATATCCGATACCGCATCAGCAACTTCTGAATCCATCTTTTCATCTGATTTAGAAAATTTATTCATAACCTCCGGAACTAAATCAATAATCTTGGATACCGCATCCTGTGGCTGATTCACCGGTATCATTTTAGTTACCCCATTGGAGATGACCAATACCGCACTGGGACGCATCTTGCCGCCCATACCTCCCCAGGCATTGTCTTTATCAGATTTATTACCGGAACCTGCACCTACACCAAAAAATACATCAACTAATGGTACAATAATCGTATCATTAATATGGACAACGTCTCCTACGACTGTTTTTGTTGTCAAAAAACTATCCATCCCTTTAAAAAGGGATTCAACTGTTGCATTAAACTTATTCTCTGCCATCATTTTACCTCCTGGTTATATTTTTTTAATCGTTTTTAAAATGCGTCTGACATTTTTATCTATTAAAAGGGTAAGCGAATACCATAATAATACACTTAATCGGATTCTGCCTTTAATATACAACTCTCCTTTGAAGACAGATTTCTCAAAATCCGGATAAAACTTAAGCCGATTGGCATATATCGGATATATCATACTGACAATTGCTAATGTATACCCTGTGTTTGCCGGGTTATCAAGACCAAAGTATATCTCGCCCTTCACTTTCCTCGGTTTAATATGATTTAATATTTTTATTACTCTCCTTTTTAACTTTCTAAATGTCGGCTTATTTTCATCAGAAGTCAGTATTTCAATTAACTTATCTTTTTTACTTCGTAAAGCTTTAATTTTATCCATTGATTGCTTCAAGATATTTTTAAAGCTTTGAACCTTATCAATGATTTTTCTGATAAGCAGCCTTATCTTCTTAATCGCTGCGGTGATTTTATGAAATATATTCTTATGACTGTCATCTTCAGACAACTTGTCCTTAGTATGGACAGCCTCTTTATTTTCATACGTTGTTTTAACTGCTGCTTTCTGGTTCTCTGATTTTATGACTTCCTTACCATCTGATAATTTCTTTTCTCTTCTCCATTTTCTTCTTGGCTTTAAATTATCATATAATGAAAATCCAAATACTTTTAACACTATATGTAAATCCAGCTCTGCTTCATCTTGCTTATGTATATCAACTTTAGCATAAAGCAAATGTAAAAACCATGTTATATTTATTCGGGAGCAGATGTCATCATATTTATGTCCGTATATCCGGTACCTGACAGGGATTAATAATATACATGCCGCCAAAAGGACTAAAAACACTATCATGCATAGTAATACGATTCCAATAGCCTTTAATATGAATAATAAAACCTGCAGCATACTGTTATCAGCCTCCTTTTGTACCCTAAATATATCCCAAATAGCGTTTTATATCAAAACCACCTGTCTTATGATAAACTTCCTCAACAATATGGCCTACAAGCTCAAATGCTTCCGTTTTACTGCCGGCTAAGCCAATCACATCAAAACTTTGTTCCTTATAATACGGCAGTGATAAAGTTTCACTATATATAATATCTAATAAATTATCTGTGTTTGCCGGTAATGTTACCAGACAATAGCCATATATCCTTTGATGGTATATGATTTTATATTTAATTCGTTTGCTTTCATGTTTAATTGATGCCCCTAAATACAGATGCTTATACCACTTTATCCCAAATAAACGATTTGTTTTCAAACAAAAATCACCCTTCTCTTTATTCCACATGGGTATGGGTAAATAAATGATCTTGGCAGTACTCATAATTACCGTTACACTTTGAGCAAAAACGAAATTCCAGATTGTCTCCGTCTTTCTCCGTGCGACCACATACGGCACATTTGTGCCTTGTAATCTTCACTCCCCGTGGTTGCTGCTGACTTGAAGATTTCTTCTTATACTGATGCTTTCGATATGCACTTTTTGCCGAACCTTTTTGCATAAACACAAAATAACAGATGGCAAAATTAATGGCGGCGACAATAATTGCTGCCCTCACAGCTATGTTTCCATTGACAAAATCCATCAGGAAATAAAATACATAAATGTAGGCCAGCCACTTCATTTTTATCGGTAACAACATCATTAAGTATACCTGTGTGTCCGGTAAAATCAAAGCAAATGCAACAATCATCGAAAGGCTCACATAATACGTTGTCAATTCATAGGGCAGGCCGGTGATGAAATAGACGATAAAAGCCGCTCCTACTGTCCCAATAATTCCTAAAAAATAAAACAGATTAAACCGAAATGTCCCAATATAGTTTTCTAGAGTATTTCCAACCATATAATAAAAATACAAAGTGATCAGAAAAAAGAATATATTCGTGCTGGAGGGTGAATCAAATATAAATGTAATCAGCCGCCAGACTTGTCCTTTCAGAATCATGTATGGATTCAGTGTGAAATAAGCATAAAGCTCAGGCATAAAATTTTGCAGGGCAAAACCAAGTACATAAAATACAATAATATATCTCATTAAATTCTTGATTGCAAAACGCCCTAATTTACGCTCCATTTTATTAACGAAATCATTCAAATAAGCCACCTCTTTTAATTAGTCTGCATATATTCCCTCATCAATAGAGGGTCTTTGACAAAAGTCAGAGTATTAGGAGTTGAATCATACAAATTGTATCATGCAACTCCTTTTTTCCTGAATATGTTAAGTTCAATTATAGTAAACCATCAATTCATTGTCAAGCGATAGCAGGCTATTTATCTGCTGTTCTCTTCTCTGGGTACAAAAACGCCAATGCCCTCTTCTAGCGCAATAGGCATCAACTGTGGATTAAGAAGAGCAAATTCTTCAAATGTTATATTAAATTTTTCTAAAATCGAATTAAGGGTATCACCGGGAGCCACCTCGTATAAAAATTCAGGAGCCGCATTTTCCGGTGGTACAAGCTCGGGTGTTGGAAGTTCGGGGGGCGGCGGCATGAGCTCAGGAGTTGGAAGCTCAGCCTCCATACCGCCTATCAGGGGAATACATATGCTCTCTCCTACCTGTAAATTATAAATATTGCTATCTGGATTGGCTCCCATAATATCGCTGACACTTACACCGTAAACTTTACTTAATTTATATAAAGTGTCTCCTCTGCGGATGCGGTGGGTGATACCCCGGCATCTTCCCATCATAAACTGCTGACTGCTCACATTGTTGTAATAATTCATACTCCCTCCAATGAAATTGCTTTTTTTATTACTATATTCGCTTACATTCTTAATTGTGAATTTTTTACCAGTTATTACTTTTAGATAAGTTTTATATTTTTTCCATCATTTTTTATGAAGCACAAGGTTGTTTTTTTAATCATGATGTCGTATAATAATTTAGATTTGAGGTATCAAGATTCTAATGTTGCCTTTGGCAGCAAATATAAAAGGAGGCAGCAATGAAATTTATGTTTTCATTGCGTTTACTATGAATAAATATGGTTTACTAGGCATTGATATCGGTTCTACCACCGTTAAAATTGCCATATTAGATGAAACGAATAATGTTGTATTTTCTGATTATGAACGACATTTTGCTAATATTCGTGAAACATTATCAGAACTTTTAAAAAGGGGTTACGAAAAGCTGGGCAAGGTGACCTTATATCCCATGTTTACAGGTTCCGGAGGGATGGCTATTGCCGGAAAGCTTAACATTCCATTTGTTCAGGAAGTTATTTCTGTATCAACGGCTCTCGAACTTTATGCACCTCATACTGATGTAGCCATTGAACTAGGCGGCGAAGATGCTAAAATTATTTATTTTACCGGGGGAAATATCGAGCAGAGGATGAATGGCATCTGTGCCGGGGGTACAGGGTCTTTTATTGACCAGATGGCTTCTTTACTGCAGACAGATGCCATGGGACTTAATGAATATGCCAAGAACTATCAATCTGTCTATCCAATTGCCGCAAGATGTGGTGTTTTTGCAAAGTCAGATATTCAGCCCTTAATTAACGAGGGTGCTACAAAGGAGGATTTATCGGTATCTATTTTTCAGGCTGTTGTTAATCAAACAATTAGTGGCTTGGCCTGCGGGAAGCCGATTCGTGGGAATGTCGCTTTTCTTGGCGGTCCCCTACATTTTTTATCTGAATTAAAAAATTGCTTTATCCGCACTTTAAAGCTAACCCAAGAACAGGTCATTGCTCCTGATAACTCCCACCTTTTCGCCGCCATCGGTGCTGCCCTTAATTCTAAAAAAGAAGCTTCTGTTCCTATTGAAGATTTAATATCCAAGCTCTCATCGGATATTAAAATAGAAGCAGAGTCGCCACGTATGGAACCTCTATTTAAAAACCGGCCAGAATATGATGATTTTACCAGAAAACACAATCTCCATACGGTTTCTAAAAGTCCATTGGAAGAATATGAGGGTGATTGCTTCCTGGGTATAGATGCCGGTTCCACCACAACTAAGGCTGCCCTTGTAGGCGAGGACGGCACCGTGCTTTATTCTTTTTACAGCAATAATAACGGTAGTCCTCTAAAAACAACAATTCGGGCAATCAAAGAGATCACCAACCGGCTCCCTGACAGTGCAAGAATTGTCAATTCCTGTTCTACCGGCTATGGGGAAGCATTAATCAAAGCGGCCCTGATGCTAGATGAAGGCGAAGTTGAAACTGTCGCCCATTACTATGCCGCCGCATTCTTTGAACCCGAGGTAGATTGTATCCTGGATATTGGCGGACAGGATATGAAATGTATTAAAATACGCAACCATACGGTTGACAACGTCCAGCTTAACGAAGCTTGCTCTTCGGGCTGTGGTTCCTTTATTGAGACCTTTGCCAACTCATTAAATTATGAAATCTCAGACTTTGCAAATGTGGCTCTATTTGCTGAAAATCCTATTGATTTAGGCTCCAGATGTACGGTATTCATGAATTCCAACGTCAAGCAGGCACAAAAGGAAGGGGCTTCGGTTGGCGATATATCCGCCGGTTTAGCTTATTCAGTTATCAAAAATGCGCTATTAAAAGTCATCAAGCTAACAGACCCTAAGGACCTTGGTAAAAAGGTTGTTGTCCAGGGCGGCACTTTTTATAATGATGCGGTGCTGCGAAGTTTTGAACTTATTTCTGAATGTGACGCCGTTCGCCCGGATATTGCCGGGATCATGGGTGCATTTGGTGCGGCACTCATAGCCAGAGAGCGCTATGACGGTTCAGAATCCACGATGTTACCTTTAGAAAAGATTATTTCACTGCAATATACGACCTCAATGTCAAGATGTAAGGGCTGTACCAATAATTGCCACTTAACAATCAACCGTTTTAGCGGAGGCCGTCAGTTTATCACGGGAAATCGCTGTGAAATTGGTCTCGGTAAGGAAAAATCAGAAGATGCCGTACCCAACTTATTTGAATATAAGAATAAACGCTTTTTTACATATGAATCGTTAACCGAAGATAAAGCATATCGGGGAACTGTAGGGATACCAAGGGTATTAAACCAATATGAAAATTATCCTTTCTGGTTTACTTTTTTTAGCGAATTAGGTTACCGGGTTATCTTATCCCCCGAATCCAACAGCAAGATTTATTCACTGGGGATTGAATCTATCCCCAGTGAATCGGTATGCTATCCGGCTAAATTAGTTCATGGACATATTATGTGGCTGATTAAACAGGGGATTGATTTTATTTTCTATCCCAGTATTCCTTATGAGCGTGATGAAACGCCTGATGCAAACAACCATTACAACTGCCCTATCGTCACCTCGTATACGGAAAATATTAAAAATAATGTGGAAGAAATTAAGGATAAGAAAATCAACTTTATGAATCCCTTTTTATCTTTAGATAATATTAACCATATTATCAAGCGACTGGCCCAAGAAGTCGGAACTAAGTTTGATATTCCTCTGGCGGAAATCAAAATGGCAGCTAATAAGGCATGGTTTGAATTGGAAATGGCCAGGTTGGACATCCGAAAAAAAGGCGAAGAGGTTGTCGCTTATCTTAAAGAAAATAATATGAAAGGCATTGTTCTTGCCGGACGTCCCTATCACATTGACAAAGAAATTAATCATGGCATTCCTGAATTGATTACATCTTATGGCTATGCCGTACTGACAGAAGACTCTGTTGCCCACTTAGCCTGCGTTGACCGCCCTATTATCGTATCTGATCAATGGATGTATCACAGCCGTTTATATAATGCCGCTGAGTTTGTTAAAGGCCAGGATAATCTGGAGATCATCCAGCTCAACTCTTTCGGCTGCGGTCTGGATGCGGTAACGACAGATCAGGTAAAGGATCTTATGATAAACTCCGGACGCCTTTACACCTGTCTTAAAATTGATGAGGTCAGCAATCTGGGGGCTGCCAGAATCCGTATCCGCTCCTTAATTGCCGCCATCAAATTAAGAGAGCAGCATCAAATCAAAGGATCTGTTACATCAAGTGCCCACCACCGCGTTATATTTACAGAGGAAATGGCTAAAGACTATACGATTCTTGCACCAAATATGTCACCTATTCACTTTGAATTACTTGCGCCGGCACTAAATGCCAGTGGCCTCCACGTGGAATTATTGCCTGATTGTGATAAAGCGGCTATCGATATCGGTCTTAAATATGTTAATAATGATGCCTGCTACCCTTCCATTTGTACTATCGGTCAGATTATGAAGGCACTCTTATCCGGAAAATATGACTTAAACAAAGTAGCTGTTGCAATGACGCAAACCGGCGGTGGCTGCCGTGCTACCAATTATGTAGGATTTATAAGGCGCGCCCTAAAAAATGCCGGGATGCCTCAGGTTCCGGTTATTGCAATCAGTGCCCAGGGACTTGAAAAGAATCCCGGCCTAAAGCTTACATATCCTTTACTGAAATCCGCTATAGAAGCTATTGTTTATGGAGATGTATTCATGCGTGTCCTCTATCGTATGCGACCCTACGAAAAGGTGGTTGGCGCAGCTGATGAACTCCATGAAAAATGGAAGAAAATCTGTATTGACTCGCTGACGGGTAAAACCCGCAGTAATTTCAAGAAAAATATAAAGGGCATCATTAAGGAATTTGATGCTTTGCCTATCCATGAAACATTGAGAAAACCACGGGTTGGCATTGTCGGTGAGATTCTCGTTAAATTTTCACCCTCTGCCAATAACTATCTTGTTGATTTACTTGAAGCGGAAGGTGCAGAAGCCATCATGCCGGATTTATTGGACTTTTTCTTATATAGCGCTTATAATGCAAGCTTTAAACACGAGAAGCTGGGAAAGTCTAAGAAGGCTGCCGTCATCAGCAACTTAGCCATCAAATTACTTGAGGCTATTAGAAAAACTGCCCGCCGTGAGTTAGAAAAAAGCCACCATTTTGATCCACAGGCCCGCATTGAAGATTTGGCGAAGTATGCCGAACCGATTGTCTCCCTGGGTAACCAGACGGGTGAGGGCTGGTTTTTGACTGGGGAAATGATTGAGTTGATCCATCAGGGAGCGCCTAATATTGTATGTGCCCAACCCTTTGGCTGCCTGCCAAATCATGTTGTCGGCAAAGGTGTTATCAAGGAATTGAGGCATCAACATCCCGATTCTAATATTGTCGCCATCGACTACGATCCGGGAGCCAGCGAAGTTAATCAGGTGAATCGTATTAAATTAATGTTGGCAACGGCTAATAAGAATCTGGCAAACGATAAGGCAAGCAAGACTAAAACAATTTAGAAAACAGCTGGAATCCTCATGGAATGGTACTCCATGAGGATTCTCTTTGTGTCAATGACGAAGGATAAACTTTTCAATGGCATAAGCCACTCCGGCCTCCTCATTGCTCAATGTCACATAATCAGCGACCTCCTTGATACTATTTTGGGCATTTCCCATGGCCACGCCGACGCCGACATTTTTAATCATTAAGTAGTCATTATCTGCGTCACCGCAAGCCATCATCTCTTCTGGCTTAATATTTAATAACTGACCTAATTGACGCAAGCCTTCGCCCTTATTGGCGTTCTTTGCATTAATCTCCACATTGGCCGCTACCGAAGATGTAACTGCCAAAGAATCATCAGCCTTTAGGAGCTTCATAACTTCATTTCTCACCGCCATGTTCGGAAATATCATGTTAATCTTATCCGCTGTGATATTCTTTTCCTTAACCAACCCGATCAAATCATCTACCGGTGTCCTTGTTTTTTTCACGTATTTAAGAAAATTCTCAGGAAGGTCAATCGTGTCCAACAGCTTAAAGCCTTGGGAAGTTGTATAGCATTGATCATAATAATAAACGTCAAGTAAACCTTTATATTTCATCAGCATTTCAAGAATCCTGATGACGGCCTCAGTCTCCAGTGCATCTCGATACAATACTTTATTGTCATTTAGATCAAGGACGGCCGCGCCATTCATGGTGACGGCATATCTTATTCCGGGGATACTTAAGACCTCCTGCGGTATCCCTTTAGGAGGTCGTCCTGTCGCCGGCAACACAATAATGCCCTGCGCGATCGCTCCCTCAATGGCCTCTAAATTCCTAGAAGAAATATTTCTCTCATCATTAAATAAAGTCCCATCTAAATCCAGTCCCAGCATTTTAATTTTATTCATCTATTTTCCCTTCCAAATTCAATCCATCTCCAATTAAATATTTTCAATCTGCCAGTCAATTGTTTGCAGGCCATTTTCCGCCAGATATGTATTCGTTTTACTAAACGGCTGACTGCCGAAAAAACCTCGATAAGATGATAGTGGACTGGGATGAGGTGCTTCAAGAATCAAATGCTTGGGATTATTAAGCATCGCTTTCTTAGCCCTCGCCGGACTACCCCATAGAATAAATACCAGGGGTCTGTCTATCTTATTTAATATCCTGATGGCGGCATCGGTAAATTCCTCCCAACCAATTCCCCGATGAGAATTCGCTTGGTGGGCACGAACGGTTAGCACCGTGTTCAGCATTAATACACCCTGCCTGGACCACTTCTCCAGATATCCATTGTTGGGGATATAACATCCTAAATCCTCCTTAAGCTCCGTATAAATGTTGACTAACGATGGGGGTATTTCAACTCCCGGCTTAACCGAAAAGCACAATCCGTGAGCCTGACCATCATTATGATAAGGATCTTGTCCCAGAATAACCACCTTAATTTCCGAAAGAGGAGTAAAATGAAATGCATTAAATATATCTTCTGCTTCTGGAAATATTCTCCTTGTCCGATACTCTTCAACAACTTTTCGGTGCAGCTTTGCATAGTAGGGTTTTTTAAACTCAGGTGCCAAAGGCTCTAACCAATCATTGCTTATTGCAGCCATCATATCACTCCATCTCTTTTTTCATTCGCATAGGTATGTTTCTATCCTGTAAATAGGTTTTTAAATCATTAATTTCCAACTCTTTAAAATGAAACAGTGATGCCGCCAGAGCCGCGTCAGCTCTGCCCTCACTCAAAGCTTCATAAAAATGCTCTTTTGTTCCCGCACCTCCTGAAGCAATTACCGGAATCGACACTGCATCAGAAACGGCTCTCGTAAGGGCTATATCGTAACCGGCTTTTGTCCCGTCACAATCCATACTGGTCAGCAGGATTTCTCCGGCACCAAGCTTATCCATCTTTATCGCCCATTCTATAGCATCTATCCCGGTATTAATCCTGCCGCCATTTTTATAGATATCCCATCCGTCCTCTCGCCGCTTAGCATCAATAGCAACGACAACACACTGGCTGCCAAACTTCTCGGCGGCCTCTCTGACAAGCCCCGGATGATTAATCGCTGCCGAATTGACAGATATTTTATCAGCGCCTTCCCTTAGTATAAGCTTGAAATCTTCTACGGTGCGTATTCCGCCGCCTACTGTAAACGGTATAAAAACTTTCTCGGCAACGCTCCTGACTAAATCGACGACAGTTTTTCTTGCATCAGATGACGCCGTAATATCTAAAAAAATCACTTCATCTGCACCCGCTTTATCATAAGCTGCCGCTATGTCGGCGGGATCACCGGCATCCTTTAGATTAACAAAATTAACACCCTTTACAACTCTGCCGTTATGGACATCTAAACACGGAATAATTCTCTTAGTGAACATCTTTTGTTTTCCCTCCCTAAACCAAAGCGGCAAAATTTTTAAGTATATGAAGACCTATATCACTGCTCTTTTCCGGATGAAACTGGCATGCAAACACATTACCTTGTTCAATTGCCGCATGAATCTCGACTCCATAATCAGTTATAGCAGCTACACAGGCTTTATCTGCAGCTTTCAAATAATAAGAATGGACAAAGTAAACATATGAATCATCAGGTATTCCTTCAAACAACCTGGTATTTTCTTTGATCCAAATAGAATTCCAGCCTATATGCGGCACTTTGAGACCGCAGGTGGCAGGAATTTTTAATATTCCGCCTTTTAAAATTCCCAGACCGGCAACTCCCCCATCTTCCTCGCTGCCTTCAAAAAGAAGCTGCATCCCAAGACAAATGCCTAAAAAGGGAATCCCTTTTTGAATAACATCAGATATCGTCGTCATTAAATCGTATTTTTTCAGCTTATCCATGGCGTCACCGTAAGCTCCCACGCCCGGTAATATCACTTTATCGGAATTAAGAATGATGTCCTTATCTCTTGATACGGTAACCTCTTCACCTAAAAAGTCGAGTGCTTTTTCGACACTTTTTAAATTACCGGCATCGTAATCTATCATTGTTATCATAAACCTCATCTCCTCTTTATCTATTGTAATTGAAATTCCTGTTTTTTTATAGACTTATGATTTCTTTTCTATATTTAGGTGAATTTTCATCTCTTTATAACACTTTTTTTATGAATATTTCACATAAACTATCATTCTTGGCATTTATAGTTAAATATAAAGACATTGTTTTTTACCTTTCAGACAGGGTCTCATTTGTTCACTATTTTTATTTTTGAAAGAAATGGATTGGATAAATATGCCCCTCGATTTGCAAAAAGTAATAAACTATAATATGATAAATAAAAATAAAAGTTTTTATTCAAGGAGGTTTCCATGAAAACGATATTATATGTAGAATATCAAGGTCGCCAGGTTGAAGACAAAGCACTTATTTCACAAATCAAAAATCTATGGGTTGAAAGCGGTCATAAGATTAAAGATATTAAAGAACTTAAACTCTATATAAAACCCGAAGAAAATGCCGCTTACTATGTGATTAATGAGGACTTTACCGGCAACATCCAAATCGACTAATCCTAAATTACATAAATGATAAGACTGTTTTGGTATATGAAACCAAAACAGTCCCTTTTTTCTTATCTTATATTTTTACAATCTAATTCAAACCAGAACTCTACACCATTTTCTTTGTTTCTTACACCATAAGCCTGACCTAATAAATCCATTGAAGCTTTAACAATTGAAAGACCTACGCCACTGCCGCCATATTCCCTTGTCCTTGCCTTATCGACTTTATAAAACTTCACCCAAAGCTTATCCATTTCTTCTTCAGGGATTAATTCACCCGTATTAAATACGGAAATTCTTGCACGTTCGCCATCCGATTCTATATTGACTTCTATCATATTTTCACCCGACACATGATGTAGTGCATTCGATAAATAATTAGAGAACACTTCTTCCACCATAAAAATATCAGCCCATACATATATTTCATCTTCAGAATTAAATTTCAAATTCACTTCCTTCTGCTTAAATAAAATATTACTATTAAACAGCAGATTCTTTACCACATCAACAATATCAAAATGCTCCATCGTCACCTGACTGTTACCAAATTCCAATTGATTGAGATTGAGTAGTTTTTTAACGAGGGTATTCATTTTGTTTGCTTCATCCATAATAACTTCACAATAAAAATCCCTGTCTTCATCACTATCTTCAATATTCTCTTTTAATCCTTCAGCATACCCTTGAATTAAGGCAAGAGGTGTTTTTAATTCATGAGATACATTAGATAAAAATTCCCGGCGCATCTCATCAATTTGGGTCTTTTTCTCCAAATCTCTTTGAAGTTCGCTATTAGCTGTTTTTAATTCTCCCAACGTACTCTCTAAGGTCTCTGATAAATAATTGATACTGTTGCCCAGTATACCGATTTCATCATTTGTCTGCCCATCATACCGGGTGTCAAAATTTAATTCCGCCATTTTCCTGGAAATATCCGCAAGCCTTAAAATCGGGCTGGTAAAGCGTCTTGTAATAATATATAAAACCGCCATCCCCAACAGCATAATAGCAAATGATACATACATAAAAAATCTATTTGAAATATTTACACTTTCCTCAATGCTATTCACTGATGTACGCAGAAGAATATAATCATCATTTTCACTGCCGCTAAGGCTCGCTGATAAATATATATAATAACCATCCAATCGTTCGATATAATTTTTTTGAATCACATAAGTATCTGTTTTCCGTAATGTCTCTGCCGATTTATATGAATCATTAAAATCCTTGACTAAATCCAGATTGCGAATCAACGCATTCGTGACTCTGTCCCCAAATCCCGTTGCATTGTCAAAAAGATCATCCTCAGAGGTGTTATCAGCCGATTCGTTGCGATTAGACTGGGTACTAAATAGGGTTTCATAAGCATATCCGCCTACAGATTCAATATAATCCGTCAGGCGATACATCTGTATCGAAACATTTCCATTTTCACTGATACTATTGAGCGAATAGGACAGGCTTGTCCCAACAACTTCTGATGTTTCTTTCCCTGTATAAGCCTGATCGGCATATAATTTATCGATTTCTTCATAAGTTGCAATCAGAGACGACTGTTTCTGATTCAAATAATAATCCTTTAGGAATAAATTACTAATCAAAATGTTCGCAATAATGATAACCAATACAAAGGCCAACAATATAAGGGTTAATTTATAACGTAATGATTTCTTCATAGGGTTCCTTTCTTTACTTTGGCACTTCAAACTTATATCCCATTCCCCATATTGTTTTAATATAATCCCCTTTACCATTCATCTTACTTCTCAGCTTCTTCACATGTGTATCAATCGTCCTTGCATCACCAAAATAATCATAATTCCAGACATTATTTAAAATGCGTTCTCTGGATAAAGCAACCCCTTGATTCGCCACAAAATAAGACAATAATTCAAACTCCTTAAAACTTAATTCTATCGGTTCCCCATCAATCGTCACTTCGTGAGCCGCTTTATTCAGCCTGATACCACCTGTTTCAATAATATCATCCGGACCCAGAGCATTACTGCGGCGTAGAATGGCTTCCACTCTGGCAACCAGTATTTTAGGGCTGAAAGGTTTAGATATATACTCATCAACTCCTAATTCAAATCCCAGCAATTCATCTTTTTCATCACTTTTAGCGGTTAGCATAATAATGGGTACATGAGATATCTTTCTGATTTCACGGCAAACTTCCCAACCGTCCATTTTAGGCATCATCACATCCAAAATAATGAGAGCGATGTCTTTCATATCATAAAATAAATCTACTGCCTGTTCCCCATTTTCGGCTTCAACTACTTCAAAACCTTTTCTTGATAAGAAATCTCTGACCAGTTTTCTTAAACGACTTTCATCATCTACAACAAGAATTTTCAAAATTTCCATAACCAACCACCTTTTACATTATTTCATCCATATGATTATTCAACTCAATTTTACTAAATAATTATGTTTTGTTTGTGAAATTATATCATTTTTTATTAAAACCCGCAAATATATCTGTTTTACTTTCAATGAGTCATATTATGTGATATAATGTCAAGAAATAAATTTAATGAGGTGGATTATAAAAGTGAAACTATTGAAAGACAAAATCTTGTCAGAAGGAAAGGCCTTAAGCGATACCATTTTAAAAGTCGACAGCTTTGTCAACCATCAAGTCGACCCCGGTTTAATGAGTGAAATCGGAAAAGCCTTTGCCAATCATTATCAATCTTATGGCATAACAAAGGTTCTCACCATTGAAAGTTCAGGTATTGCACCGGCTGTTTACACGGCTGAATTTCTTAATGTTCCGATGATTATTTTAAAAAAACAAACTTCAAAAATTCTAAACGATACTGTCTATCAAACAAATATTACTTCTTTTACAAAAGGAACCAGTTATGAACTTACCCTTTCAAAAAATTATATTGATTCTTCCGATACGGCATTAATCATTGACGATTTTCTTGCCAATGGCGAAGCTGCCATGGGTGCGGTACGCTTGAGCCAGATGGCCGGTGCTAAAATTGCCGGTATTGGCATTCTTATAGAAAAGTCTTTCCAAAAAGGCCGCCAGCGGCTCATTGATGATGGCCATGATGTATATTCACTGGCCAGAATCGCCAGACTTGGTGAAGGCATCATCGAATTTGTAGAATAAAAAAACGGTTTCATATTTATTTCAGTCAATCATCTGATAAAAATATGAAACCACTTAAAACTTATACGTATAGAACTTTCCCGGCTTCCTGCTGCCTTTTTAGTATCTCATACATATTGGTAATCTCTCCCACCTCAAGTGCATCTGAAAGACCATAATAATTTAGACATGTACCACAAGAGAGAATTTCAACATTGTTTTGTGATAGTTTTTCCAAGTCTCCAAGAACCTGTGAACCTTTTGTCGTTAATTTAACGCCGCCATTATAAAATAATATTGTCTTTGGCGGTTCTTCGGTTTCAGTCACTGTGTAAATAAAGCTTTTCATTAGTGCATTTCCCAATTCTTCACTGCCGCTTCCCATAAATTCTCGATTGATTACAATGATATATGCCTCTGATTTCTCTGTTTCTAATTTTGTACTTTCCGTTTTCGATAAAGTGATGGCATATATATTACCTTCACTTTTTGTCTCTGATTCAAGCCCCATAACTACAGCCATTTTTTCTAAATTTTCTTTCGAAGCAGAATTATCCACTTCAATATAAATTATATCATGTTGCACTAACGCTTTTTTAGCTAATATGACCGGTTTTGGGCATACTAACCCTTTTGCATCTATCTTATACATATTATCCTCCTTGTCTATATCACAGTCATCAACTTTTCACTTTTCGCTGTCATTTGACCAACGATTCTGGCATCGGGATTTTTGACTTTTAACTTTTCCAATAAAGCTAAAGCATCTTTGGCCTCACATGAAATCAATAGACCACCGCTAGTCTGGGGATCAAATAAAACCTCCTGATACGCGAAAGCAACATCCGTAAACGCTACATTTGCTCCCACATATTTTCTGTTTCTCTGAGCCGCACAGGTTATTATAAATTCTTTAGCATAGGATATTGCCGCTTTAATATAAGGCACCTGCTCATGATATATAATCGCCGAAGTTTCCGATGCTGTTACCATTTCTAAAAGATGTCCCAAAAAGCCAAATCCGGTAATATCTGTACAGGCATGTATCTTAAAACCATTCATGGACTCACAAGCATATCGATTAAGCAAAGTCATGGAGGCTGCTGCTTCCTCAAATGCATTCTGGGTATCCAGTTCGCTATTCGCCGCTGCGGTGACAATACCCACGCCTAATTTCTTCGTTAAAATAAGGACGTCTCCCGGTCTTGCACCACTATTGGCAAGAATTTTTTCCGGATGGACAATGCCGGTTACAGACAAGCCATATTTAGGTTCCGCATCTTTGATTGAATGACCTCCGCATAAAACACCCCCGGCCTCTTTCACCTTCATTGCCCCGCCTAAAAGAATCTTTCCCAGAATATCATCGTCTAAATCTTCAGGAAAGCCCACAATGTTCATGGCCGTTTTTACAGTCCCCCCCATGGCATAAACATCACTTAATGCATTGGCTGCCGCAATTTGGCCAAACAGATACGGGTCATCTACTATCGGCGGAAAAAAATCCAATGTCTGAATCATCGCCAATTCATCAGTCAATTGATATATTCCGGCATCATCAGCATAGTCAAAACCCACTAAAAGTCTTTCATCCTGGTTGACCGGCAACTCCTGTATCACTGATTTCAACTTCCCGGCTTCAATTTTAGCACCACAGCCTCCTGTGGTACATAAAGAGGTCAGCTTTATATCGCTCATTATTTGCACCGCCTTATATTCCTTTTCCAAAATGGCAGACCGGATATTTGCAAACCTCACATTGAAGGCATAAACCGCCCTCACCATAGGCCGCAATGTCCGCCATTGTAATTCTATTTCCGACGAGTATCCTTGGTAAAATCAAGTCAAAGACTGTTGTCCTGGCATGCATAACACAGCCGGGAAGACCCATAATGGGAATATCACCATAATAAGCTAAAAGAAACATAGCTCCCGGAAGCACCGGCGTACCATAGGTGATGATTTGACTGCCGATTCCCTTAATGGCACTAGGTGTTAAATCATCTGGATCTACAGACATACCACCGGTACAAAAAATCATTTCGGCGCCTTTATCAAGCCAGGCTTTAATGGCCTCCTGAATCCTCGTGAGGTCATCCGGTGCAAAGGTCTGACCCATAACTTCGCAATGATACTTTTCCATTTTCTCTATAACAACCGGACCAAATTTATCTTGAATCCGCTTATAATAAATTTCATTGCCGGTCGTTACAATACCAACTTTACACGGCTTATAAGGCAGCACCTTAATGATTTTCCCTTCTGATAATAATTCTTTGGCCTTAAAAAGCTTTTCCTGGTGAATCACTAGCGGAATAACTCTTGTTCCGGCAACATAATCACCCTTTTTTACCGGCATATAATTTTTTAAAGCGGCAAAGGAAATTTCACCCAACATGTTCAATTTAAACAGCATCTCCTTATCTATCTTAAGCAGACCATCATATGCTGCATAAAATCCAATTTTCCCTTCTACGATTTCACCGGTATACAAACCTTCTCCCATGGTTATGTCTCTCAAAAATAAAGCGGCATCGTTTTCATGGAGCATATCAGGATTATCTTCCCATACGTAGATATGATCCTTGCCCAACGATAATAAGACCGGAATGTCTTCTTCGGTTACGATATGCCCTTTTTTAAATTTTCTGCCTTTAAATTCTCCCGGTAGAATTTGGGTAATGTCATGGCATAAAACCAATCCGACTGCGTCTTCAACCGATACTTTTTTCATCCTTTACACCCTCCTCCCATGACAATGGCCTGCAAAACACTTCCGGCTATTGTCCTGGCTTTATCAGATATAGTGACACAGTTTTCCTTTTCCGAAAGCCGTGGATCTATATCCGCAATTTTCAAACCTTTCCGGACATCAATTCCATCTCTTAATAATCCTCTTAAAATACCATCTAAGGTAGCATATACCGGTTCTTTTCCGGTATAGGCAATGATATCTCCTTTACTTACAATGTCGCCTATTACTGATATATTTCTCATCTTCCCATCACCAGGCGCATGAATAACCCGCTCCTTGTCAAATCCGCCAACAACGCCCGGAATTCCGGTATTAGGCATGGCACTCCCGGTAAAAATAAGTCTGCCCAACTGGTGCCCTCTCATGGTTTCAACGACAACGTGAACATCTTTACCCGCCGTAAATCCTGGTCCAAGGCCTATTACAAGCGGTGCCATGTTTAAATACGTTCCGATATTTTTTTTGGCAATAATAGCATCAATGACAACATCAGGCTTAATGACATCAATCCAACAGGCATTTTCATCTGCTGTCAACGGTATTTCACCCCGTTGCCAACACGCTTGAATCGCATCGTAATTATCTGCTTTTCGGCCGATAATGCCTTCTACCTCTGCTGCACCATCATACATCGCTTCACTAAAAGCCGCCAGCCGCCTAATTGTCGTTGGCTGTTCTACCTCAAGTACCAATACCTTAAACCCACATTGATGCAGACAATGAATCGTACCGGTAGCCAGATCTCCGCCGCCTCTGACAATTACTTTGCATTCACTTATTTGATTCATCATAAGTACCTCTTTCTAAAGCGCTTAAATCTTCCTCACGATCAATATCATATCCCTGCCTTTTATTCTTTACATCTACATAAATAACGTGATGATGATGATTCCTGATAACAAACCTTCCACCAATATCACCCGTCACATTCATTAATTCCGCTTTGTAACATTCAGAAAATAAAACCGGGCTCCCGTTTCTTTGTCCATAGCGGGGTACGATAATCTTGGTGGGATTCAGCCTGAACTGCTCAATCATCTTATTGACTGTGTCCACCTCTAAGTAAGGCATATCCCCATTAAAGAACATGTAGCCGTCAGCTTCGGGACAAGCCTCAATTCCCAGTTTCATTGAAACACTTTGTCCTTCATCAGGCTGTTTATTGATAATCGTTTTATATCGATATTGTTTTGATAACTCTTCAATTTCTTTATAGGCCGTCACAATGATTTTTTCATAAAAATCTATTTTTTCAAGTAACTCTAACGTATACTGTATCATCATCTTGCCACCTACCGGCATCAACAGTTTATTAAAGCCCATCCGTCTCGAAAAGCCAGAGGCCAATACAATTCCACATATTTTCATCAATGAATACTTCCTATAACTATCTTATCGATATCTTTTCTTATTTCAGGTACCATCTCTTCTCCCAAAAGCCTGTCAGATTCATAATCCGCCTGACTGATATATAAGACACACTTACCTTTGGCATTTTTAAATAACCCGTCCCGATGATTGATAATATCAATGAAATGCCGTTTGTTAATCGAATCTCCTTTTTTACCATCAGTTAATCGCAAAAACAGCGGCAGACGGTGAATGGTTTCCTCGTCTATTCTTTGACCTATGGCCGTAATAGGCACAATACCTATCGTTATTGTCGTCTCAGGGAGAATAACCGGCTCATAGTCCGCCCAGCCCTTCAAGGGTTTGCCGGCCGAACCATCGGCTTCAATCAGCAAAATATCAGCAATTCTTTTAACTTGCAGATAGAGTTCTGTGCTTAAGCCAGAGAGCTTGCCATGAGAGTATTCATCGGCAAAGTAATATATTCCTGGTTTCTCAAGACGGATTGATGGTTTTTGTAAACCAACAAAAACCTCCCTATAGTCCTCTGGTTTTGGATAAAGAATTTTAGTTGTCGTTAAAGCAGCGACCTTTAAATCCCTGGACATATCTTTTGTTAAAGCCCTCAGAAGTGTTGTTTTTCCTCCTGATCCTATAATTGAGACAACATCTCCTTTTGTCAAACCAATGCTTTCTACTAAATGATTGATACTTTCCATAATACCATCCTTTTTTAGTCTATTATTATTTTAACATTTTATTAAAAAAATAGTCTATGAACAATTTCCTAATATCCCCATATATTAGTTACAAAGGTATAACTATGTCATTTTGGAGGTTTGTTTATGAAGGTTGTCCGTGTAGAAAAGAATATAAAAATCGCCGTTTATGATTTAAACCCTTATGGTAAAAGAGCTATATTAATGATTCATGGCTGGCCGCTGTCATCGAAGATATTTGAATATCAGCAAGAGGTCTTAGTCAAATCAGGCTTTAGAGTAGTCACAGTGGATTTGCGCGGAATGGGAAATTCTGATGCTCCGGCTCATGGCTATAATTACAGCCGTCTGGCAACAGATATTTATCAAGTCGTCAGAGCCTTACATCTTTCTAACTTTACATTGGCCGGATTTTCCATGGGTGGTGCCATTGCCTTAAGGTATATGGGATTATTTGATGGTTATAGCGTCAATAAGCTTTGCCTTATGGCCACTGCTGCTCCATGCTATACAATAAGACCCGGATTCCCTTATGGTGTTAAAAAAGAAAAAATGGATGAATTTATTATTCAGGCATCAACAGATCGGCCTGAGTTATGTAAAAACTTTAGTCAAACACTTTTACACGAACCCCATAGTGATGCTGTTAAAGATTGGTTCAGAGCTATTGCATTAACCGCTTCTAGCATCGGTACCATTGGCGCTGCCTTTTCTTTAAGAGATGAAGATGTCAGACCCGACATGGCAAAAGTTACCGTACCAACAGCCATTTTCCATGGCCGTCAAGATAAAGTTGTTCCATTTGAACTGGGTATTGTTCAGCATAAGTCACTTCCCGGTTCGACATTCTATACTTTTGATAACAGCGGTCATGCTATTTTTTATGATGAATTGACCACATTCAACGAGTGGCTGCTGGAATTTTTAAATCAGGAATAAATGCTTCCTGACTTCCCCATTGCCGCTGTAAACTTTTCATCATATGGAGATATAACTGTTTGCATTGCTCATAATTATCATTTTCTATATAGGCAATACAAGGCGCTATATAATCTTTATATAATTTATCAAAAACTTCCTCCGATTTGGGACTTAATTCAATCTGCCTTAAAATAATCGGTGCTGTGTCATAATATTCGTCAATGAATTCCTGCCCGCCAACCTGAAGAGCCAGCCACTCATCTCTAAACTTCCTTAAAACAGACAATTCATAGCAGTCATCAGGTTTACCTAATGAATTACAAACAGCTGTTGTGATATAACAAAATTTGCGTTTTTTAAAGCCTTCGTTGATACTATCAAAATTGCCCCGGTTAATTTGATTATCTTTAAAATTCTCTCTCCATGCCGCTACAACAGCATCTGCCAATTTATCGGTGGCTTCAGACTTATAATAATCAATTAATGGAATAATGAAAATAGCAACATAGGCACTGTCATTATACAACTGGCCCTTCCTCTTCCTTTTCTCAAGATTATCTAATTTTGCTGTTTCATGCCGAACAATTGTCTCTGCTGTTCTTTGAATATAATCTTCTTTAGGCTCCGGACAATAAATATATTGATGAGAAAAAGCAATGAAATCAGCTTCATATTGGCTATACAACTCCTGAAAATAATTAGCATATTCATCACGATTAAATATTTTATTAAATGGTGTATCACTATCAATCATCTTTGTAAACTCAGCCATGTTAAAGTCGACCGGTAAACTTTCATCTATCGCCTGACTGTCTGCCCCGGCTTTCGTGAGTGCCTCTTCTATAACCATCTTATGGCCGCAATACATACATATGATTTCATTAAGGTCATCTGGTATCTGTATCTCTTTATTACAATTTACACAAGTTCCCTTGATATATTCCATGTTCAACCTCGCAATTCTTATATCCTTATCATAAGCTATGGGTGGATCTAAAAAAACTCCACCCATAGTGTACTTGTTCAAAATGTTGCAGTTCGGCCATAAGTCCGGTTTCGCATTGGCGAACTGTCGTCTAAAAATATTTCTTACTGCCCCACAGATTACTTTTCTTAAGCTCAATGTATTCGTTATAAGCTTTCTCTAAAATCTGCTTTTCATTTGCAAACTTCAACATATGATAAGCTTCATGATACTTATAATATCCCGAATCCATAAAAAACTCTTCACGCTGCGGCTTACTGAAGTAGCTATCAGCCATCATTAGATACCAATGGACATCTTTAACGATTATATCATTTACAGTACTAAATGTATATTGACTCTTGCCAACATACTTAATAATTGACGCATTAACACCAGTCTCTTCTTTTACCTCCCGAATCGCTGTTTCCTTGTATTCTTCGCCTTCTTCAACAGTACCTTTTGGCAACACCCATCCTTCATACTTGTTCTTAAAGTTTTTATACAGTACGAGAATCTTACCTCTGAATATAACCACACCGCCACAGCTCGTTGCCTCAATCATTGCAATTCCTCCTGTTTTCGCACCCACCATTGACAATGGGGTAAGGTGTGTTTCACTTATGAAAACAGTATACAACTTTTTAAATAAGAATACAATAGATTATTTCAAATAAGCACTGAGTACTTGTCCGGCAATAGGTACCGCTGTATAGGAACTGCTTTTTTCGGAATTTTCTATCAAAACACAGATGGCTATTTTCGGATTGTCCACAGGTGCAAAGCCAACAAACCAAGTATTATTGCCGACATTATCCACTTCTGCCGTCCCTGTTTTTCCGGCCACACTAAATCCCAGATTGCTCAGTGACGTAGCCGTACCACTTGTAACGACACCGCGCATCATCTCTGTCAAAGTGGAAGCTTCGCCGGTGGACATCAGGCTGCCATAATTAACAGGCATATTTTTTTGAACATCGCCACCGTCATAACTCTTAACGCTGTCAATCAAATAAGGCTCCATCAGCATACCTCCATTAGCAACAGCACTTACAATCATTGTTGCATGCAGCGGTGTTATCGCCGTATTTCCCTGTCCAATAGCTGTGGCACCTTTTAGCCACCCACTATCGGTATTTGATAAAGAAAAGGAACTCTTAACATGGGATACGCTTGTTGGCAGCGATTTATTGAATAATAGTGAATTGCTTACTTCAGTGAATTCATCGGCATCCAGATTCAGACCAATATTGGCAAATGATGTATTACATGAATGAATAAATGATGTCTCAAAATTTACCGTGCCATGAACACTATTATTAAAACATGACAATGTCGTTGATCCGGAACCTGTATCCAGCGAAATATTTCCCTGGCAATTATAAGTATAGGATTGATAATCTTCACCGGAACGCATGTACGCCAATGCAGTTACGATTTTGAATATGGAGCCGGGTACGAAGGTTCCCTGTGTTGCCTGATTTAATAAGACTTTACTATTTGTATCGGCAATAATCTCTTGATAGGACTGGGCTAAAGTATTCGGATTATAATCCGGTTTGGAGACCATGGCTAAAATCTTTCCGGTACTTGGTTCAATAGCAACAACAACACCTTGATTATCTCCAAGGGCATCATAAGCCACCTGCTGCAAATCAATATTTAATGTGGTGATGACACTGTCACCCATATTTTTATCACCTCTGATTTCATTAATAGCTCTTTCAAGAGGATTGGCATTTGACGTAAGCAGTAAGGATTCCGCAGAGGCTTCAAGACCCGACTTATTAATATTTGCAGTGCCGATAACATGGGCAAAAATATTATTAAAGGGATAATTTCTTGTGACATTCCCTTCTTCATCAACCGTTGAATCTGCCAAAACCGTTCCATCGTTGGATAATATTTTACCCCGCACTATATTTTCCTGTAACTTGGCTGTCCTGACATTATTAGGATTACTCGCTATCGCTTGTCCTTCAAAAATATTAAAATATACAAAATATCCAATCATGATTAAAAATAGTGCTAAAAATGAATACATGACAACAATAATCTGTTTCTTCTTCGCATCGACAGGTCTCAGCTTCTTAGCGGTATTGTCTCCTCTGTCAGATGCTTTTCTTTTTTTATTTTTACGTAACTTTTCTGTCTCGTTTTCAATGTCCGCCTGGTGGGATGGAACAGACTCCTGACGAGGTGTCATCCGCTCCTGACGTGGCGTTGTGCGCCTTGATAGTCTTTTCTTCTGGTGCGTATCGGAATAGTCGGGGATTTCATCACTATCGTATGTATCATCTAAATTTACGGAGAATTCAAAAGCATCCAGATTATCATCATCCACATTAAAGGTGAATTCTTCTTGATTTTTTTTTATATTTTTGGAGGTTTTTCTTTGGTTATTTTTGTCCTGCTTTTTCATCTACATGAACCTCCTTTTGTTTCAATAAATAAAGTCCTTGAATAACTGCAAAAATAATAATCGTTGACAATATAGAGCTTCCGCCGTTACTAATCAAAGGTAAGGTGACTCCGGTGTGGGGAATAAGCTTAATGACACCACCCACACATAAAAAAATCTGAAATGCATAGGAAACACTTAATCCAACAGCTAAGAGTTTATAAAAAGGATTTGACAGCTGTAATGAAATATTGATGAACATCACAAAACAGCTGATATAAACCAATAAAAGGCATATGCAAAATATGGCTCCCATTTCTTCTGATATGGCCGAAAAAATATAATCACTGACAACAATGGGAATGGTTGACGGCATTCCCCGATATAGACCAACACCAAACCAACCGCCGGTACCAATAGCAAATAAGGATTGAGCTATCTGATATCCATTTCCCGTATAGTCTGACCATGGATTCAGCCAAACCGTAACACGTACTTTAACATGAGAAAACAAATGATAACCAACTACGGCTGCCCCCGAAAGACCAAGCATACCCAACAGCATATATCTGAACTCTTCTGTTGCCACATATAGCATAAATAAATACACCATAAAGAATATAACGGCAGCTCCTAAATCTGTCTGCGACACAAGAAGTAAAACAAATCCGGCCGCCGCCACTGATACAACGACAATTCGCTTGAAGCTGGGTTTTTCCTTCAGCATCGCTGCAACAAAAAACACAAAGATGACCTTAGCCAGTTCAGATGGCTGTAGTGATATCGGTCCGATCTGTACCCAGTTGATGGCACCATTAACCCTCACGCCAAAAACAAAAACCGAACCGATGACGAGAATTCCTAAAATACCATAAAAAATTCCCCATTTTTCTAAAACTTTCACCTTCGCAATAAAAATCGGAATAAAAAGAGCAAGTACAATTGCCGCAACAGCAATCACAAATTGACGCACGGCAAGATCAAAATCTAAACGAGTCAATATGACAAATCCTACCATTAATAAAAAACACATATTATTAACAAGAAGCCTTGAAGCCTTTCTATAAATTACACTGTAAAGGGCAATCGTTGTAATAAACATAATCACCTGCACAAGATAAAAGGCGATTACTTTTACTTCAGGGACATTCATGTATATAATCAAATAACAAATAAAGTGTATCATGAACATGAGAATACTCTGAGTCACATATACACTCCCCCGATTTATTTCATACTTTGAGCGAAAGACCGTAAAGCACTTCATTGCATATAGTGCAGATAAAATAACTATAAGATATTTAGATATTTGAGTTATTAAATTAATCATAGTGCACCTACTCTACTCCTCTTTTGAAATGGCCTCTGGTGAAGTCCGTCAAAAAGTTTTTGACATCTTTATGATAAATATAGCCATTGATAAAGTTTTTGATAATCCTATCTGCCAGCCCCGAATCTTCCCCTGTTAATATGAGCCTTATGGATTTTGGTCTAAGCGCTTTGATTTCTTCCAGGCAATCGATTAACATTAACGGCTGGCTATTATATAACAGGTTATAACAAAATTTACATTCGTTAACAACAGCAAACTGTTTGTGGCGGCGATCACTTAACTTTAAATCCTTATTCTTTCTTTGATCACAGTGTCCAATATTTTGATTTAAACATTGTGCACTAATCATTAATGGTAAATAACCATAGACAATGATTTCACTTGTTTTTAAACCAAGCTCCCGATATTCTCTGTTATTTAATTCAATGGATGCTGTTAAAGAATCTATTTCTTGATGCTGCCAAAAATCTTTAGCCCATCGGTTAAAAACAGGCACCGTATAATCCAGGATATATTCGCCGCAGATACCGTGCTCTTTTAAAAATTGATACGTCTCAATATTCCGAATCAAATAACCATCAAACCAATTTGCTTTTAATATATCTAAGTTCTCTAAAAATAATTTCTTTGTATCTTCTCGAAAAATAAATGGCATTGCCAGATAAAGCTTTTTACCCGCTGATTTTAGAATATTTAAACCTTCCATATCTTCCAGAATAACCGCGCCGGCTTCTATATAAACACCTGATACTTCTTTATGCTTTAAAATAATTGGTATCAAATCGATTCTTTCTGTCAAAACATTCAAAACAAAAGGGTTGTCCTCTTCACAAAAATCCGACCTGAGAAGAACTTCCTTAACGGCACTTCTCTTGGTCTCCGCCAATATCTTTCCTTTCAACATATCAAGGCTTTCTCTTCTTAGATGATTCAAACTTTTAACGGGAAGATAGGTATCCTCATCCATCGTAATCTCTAAATCTTCAAATTTAAAGGGGGTGTTTCCTGTTTTACCGATTCTGGCTCTAAGCTGTGAGACCGTTAATGGAGCCGTTCTGGCTTCTAAAACCGTCTCACCTGTAACTGTACATTCTTTATCCTCATATTCAACCTGCATTTTAACAGGTAAACCTTTCAAAACTGTTAAGGAACCCTTAATCTTTTCTTTTTTTTCACCTGTCAGCCAAGCTTGTTTGATAGATTCTTTTAAATCCTCATTATCGGTTCTGTAGGTTGATTTTGATAAAGACAACATGTTTTTTTCATGGCGGTTTCTATAATAACCCTCAGAAAAGCCTCCCCGATTGTATATACGCATCAGGTTTTGTATATCTTTTTCTTCCACATGATATTTAAGACTTCCTTTTTCATAATATAAATCTAAATATTTACGATAAAGCGACGTCATAAAAGCGGCATATTCCGGACTCTTCATCCGGCCTTCGATTTTAAATGAATCAATTCCCGCTTTCACTAATTGGGGAATAAGTTCTAACGTACATATATCTTTCAAGCTCATGTAATAACGAGCATCTTTTTTGATTCTTCCATTTTCCACTAAATGATATGGCAGCCGGCATGGTTGGGCGCACCTGCCCCGATTGCCGCTCCTGCCTCCGATGATACTGCTCAAAAAACATTGTCCCGAATAACAATAACACAAGGCGCCATGGACAAATGTTTCTAGTTCTATATCTACGGCCGCCTTAATGGCCGCTGCTTCCTCTATGGTCAATTCTCTGGCCGTAACGATACGCTTTGCTCCATTGTTTTTAAAAAACCGGGCTGAGTCTTTATTGACCACCGATAATTGGGTACTGATATGAATATCCAAACCTTTAAAGGTTTCACGTATAAATCGGACCACACCCATATCCTGAACGATGACCGCATCAAGTCCTGCCGTATAATAAGTCATCAGATATGTATATAACCTGGCCATCTCCGGATCTTTTAATAATGTATTCACCGTTAAGTAAAGCTTCTTCTCATGCAAGTGGGCATATTCAATGGCTCTTAATAAATCCTCCTGGGTAAAATTCACAGCATGTGCCCTGGCTCCAAAATGGCTTCCTCCCGCATAGACGGCATCGGCACCGGCATTAAAAGCTCCTGTCATTCCTTCATAAGAACCGGCTGGAGCAAGTATCTCAATAGGTCTCATAAAACTCCTGTCTTTGTAACTCCTCAATTTAAGAAAGTGCTGCTTCTTCAAAACGGAATAGGCAACACTCATTATATTTTCTACGACTTATGATATGCTCTTGTCTCAAGCTTAACAATTTGCTTTTGAAGTTCATTAACCTCTGACTTTAATTCTTCAATCTCTTTTACGGAATCCTCTAGCCTGATTTGCGATGCGATTAGCTCGTGCTTTAAATCATACTCCATCTTATCCTTCTCTTCAATATCCCGTTCCAGTAACTGAATCTGCTTCTTTGCCTTATAATAATCATCTGCCATATTAAGTTCCAGGAAAATCCGCTGCATATCTGTTGTCAACCGCTTATAATTAGGCATCTCGTTAAGTTCCGCCATCTTATTATTGATATATAGGGCAATCTTCTGAAGATATTCTTTACTCTCGTAACCTGTTAATCTATAAACCTTTCCGCCAATTAATACTTCTATATCTGTTTTAGATGACATTCTACCATCCTCCTAATCATCATACTAGTTAGTATTATAAATGAAAATTATCAAAAACACAAGTCTGTTATTCGCCCCCGCCAAGACCGAAATGTTGATAGGTCAAATCAGTGGCGACTCTGCCTCTTGGGGTACGGTTAATGAAACCGTTCTTAATTAAATAAGGCTCATAGACATCTTCTAATGTCATGGCATCTTCTCCTATAGCGGCAGCTAATGTATCAAGACCCACCGGACCTCCGGAAAACTTCTCAATCATTGTCGTCAAGACACATCTATCGATATAATCCAACCCCAGCTTATCTACTTCTAATAAATTCAAGGCAGCATTGGCTATCTCTTCGGTAATGGCGCCATCATATTTAACCTGAGCAAAATCTCTGACTCTTTTTAAAAGCCTGTTGGCTAATCGGGGGGTTCCCCGTGACCTTCTTGCCAACTCCAAGGCCCCTTTTTCTTCAATATCTACCCGAAGGATTTTTGCAGAATTCTTTATAATAACAGTAAGTTCCTCCGGTGAATAAAATTCCAGTCGGCTCACAACGCCAAAGCGATCCCTTAAGGGTGCTGTAAGCAATCCTGCCCGGGTTGTCGCGCCTACCAGAGTGAACCTTGGTAAATCCAGGCGGATAGATCTGGCCGTGGCACCTTTACCAATCATAACATCAATTGCAAAATCTTCCATAGCCGGATACAGCACTTCCTCCACCTGACGATTCAGACGGTGAATCTCATCAATAAATAAAATATCGCCCTCTGATAAGCCATTCAATACCGCCGCAATTTCTCCCGGTTTCTCTATCGCCGGTCCTGATGTAACTTTAAGATGCACCTGCATCTCATTGGCAATAATCCCTGCCAGAGTTGTTTTACCAAGTCCCGGCGGCCCGTAAAAAAGGACATGATCTATCGGTTCCTCCCGCTGTTTTGCTGCTTCAATATAAATATTCAGGCTCTCTTTAATCTTCTCCTGACCGATATAATCTTTAAGCCGCTTAGGTCTTAAGTTGTTTTCTATAATGATATCTTCTTCCTGCAATCCCGTCGCAATAATTCTCTTTTTCATCTGATTTCCCGCCATTTATTTATCATATCTTTCTTAATGCTAGTTTCAAAATTTGACTGCTATCCATAGCTTCTGTAATTGCCGAAGCTTTTATTGCTCTTAGGGCCTCTTGCTGGCTATAACCCAATGCCACCAATGCCATGATTGCTTCATTCCGGCTATTGGTTTCACTGTCTAAAAAGTCTTCCGTGTCTGATTCCAACACGCTGATATCTTTAATCTTTAACTTGTCTTTAAGTTCTATAATTAGTTTTTCAGCCGTTTTTTTTCCTATTCCAGGAGCTTTGGATATAGCCTTTGCATCACCTGTCAGAATTGCAAAACGCAGTTCATCCGCCGTAATTGTAGACAAAATTCCCAATGCTCCTTTAGGGCCGATACCGCTGACAGTGATTAACAGCTTAAAAACCTCTAAGTCATCCTTTGTCAGAAAACCATATAAGCTCATATTATCTTCACGTATGTATAAATAAGTGTATATTTTTATCTCTGTACCTGCCTGCGGCATCTGGTTGGTAACCGTCTTCGGAACATTCATTCCATAACCAATTCCATTGTTCTCAACAATAATAGAATCGGCAAGTATATTCACCAGTTCACCTTTAATATATGATATCATGACTACCCCCTATTAATCAAACATTAGTTCTATTATATGCCAATATCATACTGTACGCAAGGAAAAGCTAAAAATACTTTTCCTCGAAAAATAAAATGAATAATTTCGTTTGTCCTAGAAACCGCTAATAATAAGGCATAAAAAAATATTTTAAATTAAGAACGCCCCCATTTTTATAGGAAATGGATTGATTTTGCCTCAAAAAGATAAATTAACGC